>WNFW01000194.1_pt1 | contig 56804 bp, 57 predicted proteins | sample 5400131 | NCBI WGS metagenome assembly WNFW01 (sample SAMN13153362, study PRJNA577476) | soil metagenome | isolation source: 20 cm soil or saprolite under grassland replicate 1 | place: USA:California | collected 2016-06-15
CCTTGGCCCGCTTGCTCGAGGGGGCTCGGGCGCAGTTCCCTCGGCGCGGCGCCGCGACGACCCACCCGAGCAGCTGGCTCAAGCAACAGATCCCCATCCGCACGTTCGCCGACTGGGACGATGCGCGGCCCGGCTTCTATCAGGTCGATCTGGTCGCCCACTGCGGCAGCAGCACGAAAGGCTTCTACCTGCATACCCTGTGCGCGGTCGACGTGGCCACGAGCTGGATCGAGCTGCAGGCGCTGTGGGGCAAAGGCCACTATCGGGTCGCCGCCGGCGTGCAGGCCGTGCGCACGCGGCTGCCGGTGGCCCTGGCCGGGCTGGACACCGACAACGGATCCGAGTTCATCAACCGCGTCTTGTACTACTACTGCTGGCGCGAGGGCATCACCTTCACGCGCGGTCGGGCGTGGAAGAAAAATGACAGCGCGCTGGTAGAGCAGAAGAACGGCGCGATCGTGCGCCACCTCGTCGGCTATGATCGCTTCACGTCCAAGGCCGCCTATGCCCAGCTCGCCCAGGTCTACGCGCTGGCCCGCTTGCACGTGAACTTCTTCCAGCCCGTCGAAAAGCTCGTGCGGAAACAGTGGGCCGGCGCGCGCGTCCACCGGGTGTTCGACCGTGCCCAGACACCCTACCAGCGGTTGTGCGCAGCCGGGGTGCTCAGCGCCGCCAAGCGCGCCGAGCTCGACGCGCTCTATCACCGCCTCAATCCGCTGCAGCTCCAACGCGACTTGCAGGCCGCCCTGGAACGGCTATGGCGTTTGGCCGCGCCGGATCCTTCCCGGGTCTCCGCCGGGGATCCCTCCATAGCCACCCGCCGCGCGCAGTCCTCTCCTGACGTCACCCAGACGATGGCCTCGGTAACCCTGACTAATGAGTCGACCGGGACCGGTGGGTAACCCTCACTTATGAGCAGCTACGCAATCAACAAACCAGAGAAGCCGCGCAGGGATCCCTGAACCGAGAGTCAGCCGAGGACCTCCGGGTTGACGCAGTTCGGTGGGCGCTGGCCGTCGAGGAACGCGAGGATATTGTCGACCACGACGTGGTGCATCGCCTCACGCAGCTCGCCCACGGCGCTGCCCAGGTGCGGGGTGAGCACGACGGTGGGCAGCCGTACGAGCTCCGGCTCGGGGTGCGGCTCGTGTTCGTAGACATCGAGGCCGGCGCCGGCAATGCGCCCCTCTGCGAGCGCCCGCGCCACCGCCTTCTCGTCGAGCACCGGCCCCCGGGAGGTGTTGATCAGGTACGCCGTCGGCTTCATGCGGGCGAGCTGGGCGGCCCCGATCAGGTGGCGCGTCTCGGGCGTGAACGCCGCGTGGACCGACACGAAGTCGGCCTCGGCGAGCAGCCGATCGAGTCCCGTGTGGGTCATGCGGAGCTCGGCCTCCTGCGCGGGGTCGAGGCGCCGCGGATCCGCGTAGAGGACGCGCATGCCGAAGCCGCGGGCCCGGCGCGCCACCGCCTGCCCGATCCGGCCCGCGCCGACGAGACCAAGCGTCTTGCCGAACACGTAGCGTCCCTCGAGGTGTGACGACTGGGAGCCGGGGAACCGCCCCGTCCGCACGAGCCGATCCGCTTCCACCACCCGCCGCGCTACCGCGAGGATCAGCGCCCACGTGAGGTCTGCGGTGGCCTCGGTGACGACGGCAGGAATCACCGTCACCGGGATCTGGCGCGCCGTCGCCGCCGCCACGTCGATGTTCGCCGGAATAATGGCCATCGAGGCGATGAGCTTCAGGCCCGGGCCGGCGGCGATCACCTCGGCGTCGATCGCGTCGTGGAGAAGACAGAAGAGGACCTCGCACCCGCGCACGGCGCGAAGCAGGTCGGCTTTGGGCATGATGCGGCTCGCGTCGGTGTCCCACCCGACCTCGGCGCGCTCCGACAGCCGGCGGATCGCCGACTCGGCCACCGGTTGGGTGATGAAGACCCGTGAGCGCATCGCCTCAGGCGCTTCCCCCGCTTGCAGCGCCACGCCCGAATCGCGCCCACACGGTGGACAGCCGGTCGAGCGCCGCCGCGGGGAGCGGACCCCTGGCCACGGCGGCGGCCGCGTACTCCAGATGCTCGAGGCTCGAGTAGCCGAGCAGCACCGTGGAGACGGCCTGGCTGCTCAGCGCAAACCTGAGCGACGCCTCGACGAGGCTCCCCACGTGGCCTTCCTCGACGAGCGCCCGCAGCGCTTGTGCACGGTGCACGTCGCTCGCGTAGTCCGGCCCCGTGGCGATCGGCTCCACGGTCGGCACCGCGACCGGATGGCGGGTCGCCGCGCCGCTCAGCGCACCCGCGGCGAGCACGCGGATGACGATCACCCCCACCCGTCGCTCCGCCGCCCGGACGAGCAGGCGTCGGAAGTCCGGGCCCGGGAATCCCGGCGCCACCTCCACGCCGGCGCTCGGGTTGAGCAGGTTGTAGCAGACCTGCGCCGTGTGGAGCGACGCCGTGTCGAGCACGCGGTGGAGCGCCGCCGGCTCTCCGAGCGCCGTGATGCCCCAGTAGCGCGTCTTGCCCTGCCCCTGCAGCGCCTGGAGCGCGGGGATCACCCGGTCCAGGACGTCGGCGACGCTCACGGGCTCGCCCGCGCGCTCCGCGAAGATGTTGTTGTGGAGCTGGAGCAGGTCGACGTGCTCTCGACGCAGGCGCTTGAGGCTTGCGTCGAGCGAGCGGCTGACGGCGCCTGGCACGGCGCCGAGGTCCGCGGCGTCCAGGCGGAACTTCGTGCCGACGTAGACCGACGCCCGCAGCGAGCGCACGGCCGCGCCGAGGTTCTGCTCCGACTGGCCGTCGCCGTAGGAGGGCGCGGTGTCGAAGTAGTTGATCCCCAGCTCCACCGCCCGCGCGATGGCGCGCTCGCGCTCGGACGCGCTGCCACGGATCATGAGCCCGCCGACGTTGCCGCATCCGAACCCGAGCGCCGACACCCGGAGCCCCGTCTTGCCGAGCTCGCGATACTCCATGCGTTCCTCCCTCAGCCGCGAGCCTGCCCGCCGGCGTGCGGATCCTGAGGCCCTCGAGGGCCTCGCGCGTGTCCGTCGGCCCCGCGGGCAGCTCCTCCCCCGCCGCGGCGCCACTCGCCGGGCGGGCGAGCGCGACAATAGCACAGACGCGGAGCCCGTCGGAGTCACCACGGGGGGGAAGGTTTCGGAGGGGGCCCCAGAGGGCGGAGCCCGTCGGTGAGACGCCCCCTCCGAGTCACCGGGCGCTTCTCAGGAGATGTGCACGTGGCCCGGGCAGCGCCGTGCCGCCCCGATCATGGGCACGTGTTCGTGAGGTGGCACCGTCGGCCCACCATGTCGATGACGTGCTCGGCCTCGTTACCGCCGATGAACCCGTGCGTCAGTCCGTCGGGATGAGCGGCAAGGCGGAAGTGATCGAAGGGGAACCGCCACACCCGGGGCAGACCGTTACCGGTCTGGGGGTCCACCGTGGCGGGATGGTGAAAGCAGTGTCGCGGGTGACCCCGAACGGGCCTCCGAGACGAGGCGGTCGACCTCGATCTTGAGCGTTGACCACTGCAGTGGTTTCTCGAGGAAGGCGTCCGCGCCTGCCGCGAAGCTCTGCGCGCGAACATCGCCTGCGAGGTGACCGGTTATCGCGAGGATCTTCGTCGGCTGTGTGGCCGGATCCTCTTTGACGGCGCGGCAAACGTGGAAGCCGTCGAGGCCCGGCATGAAGATGTCGAGGATCAGGAGGTGAGGCCGGAAGGTGCCGACCTTCATGAGACCCTCGTAACCGTCGTGCGCCGTTTCCACGGTGTATCGCGGGTCCAAACGCAGGATCTCGGCCAGCGTGTTGAGGAGCCTCGCATCGTCGTCGACGATGAGGAGGCGCGGAGACTGCTCTTCGTGGACCGCCGTCGCGGGCATGTGGAGCACCGACTGGAAGCGCTCGAGCTCGGCGTCCGTGACCCGGAAGTGACCGCCGGCAGTCTTGAAGGCCGCCAGGTGCCCCTCCCGGATCCACCGCTTGACTGTCGGGATCGTCACCTGACAGGAGGACGCGATCTGCCCCGTGGTCAAGAAGCGCATTGACGAGCCGTTGCGTACGCCTGACCACGATCCTGGTGCGCGTCTTCCGCAAGCACCTCAACGATCGTCTGGCCGAGGCGGTCCATCGCCAGGGGCTTGTTGAGGACCGGGCGGCCGGTTTCCTCGAGGAACCGCTGCGACCCGACGCTCATCGTGTCGCCCGTCATGAACATCACGCGGTTCACCAGCGCCGGGCGATGAGCGAGGATCCACTGCCAGACGCCTCTACCGTCGATGTCTGGCAACATGAGATCGAGCACCACCACGTCGTAGGTCCCGTGCTCGAGGAGGCCGATCGCCGCTCGACCCGTCCCCGCCTCATGAACCCGATGACCCAGCGTCGTGAAGGCCTCCACGAGGAGGCCACGCAACGCCGTTTCGTCCTCCACCACGAGGATCTGGGCGCTGCCAATGGGTGCGGCCGGCGTCGCCGGCGCTTCGTCGCCCTCGACCCCCTGGCCGAAGGGCAGGCGGATCGTGAACCGCGCGCCCGCGGACAGGACGTTCTCGACCGACATCCGTCCGCCGTGCGCCTCGACGATGCCGATGGAGAGGCTGAGGCCGAGGCCCGTGCCCTCCCCGACCCCTTTCGTCGTGAAGAACGGGTCGAAGACCTGCCCGAGGTGCTCGGGCCGGATGCCGGGCCCGTTGTCCTCCACCACGATCGAGATCCCACTGTCGTGGCCGGCCGAGCGGACGGTGAGAACGCCGTCCCGTCCCGTGGACTTCATGGCGTGGATCGCGTTGCTGAAGAGGTTGAGGAGCACCTGTTGAAGCTGGTGGGCGTCGGCCCAGATCTTCGGGAGCGGATCGAGGTCGGTCACCACGCGGATCCGGCTGAGGTCGAACTCGGGCGCCTGGAGCTTGAGCGTGGCGCGCACGACCTCGTTGAGGTCGACCCGCCGCCGCTCGGGCGCCTTGCGCCGTGCGAAGACGAGAAGCTCGCGAATGATCTGTGCCGCGCGTTGGCATTCCCGCTCGACCATGTCGATCCGTGTCCGCACGGCGTCGGTCAGGGCGTGCTGGCGCTTGAGGAGCTGCACCGAGAGCTGGATCGTGGACAGCGGATTATTGAGCTCGTGGGCCATCCCGGACAGGAGTGTGCCGAGTGCCTTCAGCTTGTCGGCCTGGATCAGCTGCCCCTGCGTCTCCTGCAACTCACGCAGGTTGGCTTGGAGCTTCGCATAGAGCCGGACCTTTTCCAGCGCGAGCGCGGTTTCGTGGGCGAGGCTCGTGAGGACGCGGCGCTCTTCGTCGCCGAAGCGGTGCGAGGCGCGGTAGTAGGCCGCGAGGACACCGATCGGCTGATCGCGGACGCCGAGGGGCACGACGATGCCCGCCCGGACGTCGTGGGCGACGAGGTGGGGCGGGACCGCGAAGCGGCGCTCGCGGGACAGATCCTCGACCTGGACGGTGGCCTTATGCAGGAAGGTATAGCCCGCGAAGGAATCGGCGGACGGGGTGATCGTGACCGCGCCCACCGTGCCAGGCCGCCAGCCGAGGCCCGCCTCCAGGCGGAGGCAGTCCGTGACCGCGTCGAACAGGAAAAGCCCCACGCAGTCGGCGCCGAGCAATTCCCGGGTGACCTGCATCACGTCCCGCTGAATGGGCTCCTCGCGATTGGCCGCGAGGAGCCGTTGGGAGAATTCGTGGAGCGCCTCGTCGTCGCGGGCCTTGAAGGTGAGCCGGTCGAAGGATCGCCCGTTCTCGATCGCCGCGGAGGCCTGGGTGCCGAACGCCGAGAGTAGCTCGACGTCCGTGGTGGTGAATTCGTGTTCACGCCGGTAGAAGACGGAGAGAGCGCCGTAGATCTCACCCGTCTGGCTGGAGAGCGGAATCGCCATCACCGATTCCAGCCCTTCGCCGCGCATCCGCGTCACGACCTCGAGCGGGAAGGGAACTGCTGGATCGTCCTCGGCGAGAGAGGCCGGCACGGGCCGCCGCTCGGCGACCGCGATCCCCGACGCGCCCCGGCCCAGCGGCAGTTCGAGCCCCGACACCAGCTGCTCGCTGATCGTACCGGCGTGACTCATCGCGACGAGCACGCGCTCGGCTTCGTCGAACCGAAAGAGAATCGCGCCGTCGGCGCCGGACACTTCCAGCGCCTTCGTCACGATCGTCCGCGCGATCTCGGTGAGGTCGAGGCTTCGCACGAGCGCCTGGCCCGCCCGATGGAGGACGTCGAGGTCCCGCTGCCGCGCGCGCGCCTCCCGGTAGAGCCAGACCTGCTCCCGCAGTAACCCGACGAAGATGACGCCCACACCGAGGGGGCGCGCAAAGCCGGCGAGGTACCAGGGAATGCTGTACCGGAAAGGGCAGATCATGACGCCGATCAGTCCCAGCAGCCAGATGTACGCGGCGAGGAGCAGGTAACCGGCGAACGGATCACGCGCGACGTATCGGCGGAGGCCTCCCCACAACGCCCACGCGCCAGCGGTGCCGATCACGAAGCCGCTCGCCCAGAGCCCGAAGGGCGTGAATCGTCCCGGGGCCATGACCAGTGCGGGGAGGAGCGGGCGCACCTCGATGACGCCCACGACGACGGCCAGGCTGAGTAGAACGACGACCGCGCCAATCCCGAACCGTGCGCGATCGGTCAGCTGGAAGCTTCGGTCGCCGTAATGGGCCGCCAGGCCGATGCCGGCTAGTCCGGCCAGATAGCTCAGGAAGAAGAAGTACGGCGCGATGCCCGCGTTCACGCCGGGAGTGCCCGGGTAATCGGGCTGGGCGAGAATGTGGGCGAGCGCGAGGAGTGCCGTGAGCCAGAGGGTGCTCCCCATCCCCGCCGAACGGACGTCCTGGCGCAGCCGGTGGCGCTCGAGGCAGAGATAGCCGATGCCCACCGCCACCAGCGCGAAGGGCGTATCGAAGATAGGCACCGCGTACGGGATCGCGAACCGACGCGGCACCTCGCCAGATCCGAGACCCACGGCGACCTCGTAGACCACCCCGATGGCGACTCCGAGGAGAATCGGCAGCGAGAGGGCGGCGCGCGCGCCCTTTGTCCAGTGTGTGAGCGTCGGGATCCTCACGCGGCCTGCTTCACTAGGTTCAAAATCTCCTCTTTGTTCATCGCGTCTCAGTACCCTGCCTTGGTGGGCGTCTCGCAGTCAAGAAAAATGTTCTGTAAGTACTTGAAATTCCGGAACTTTTTCCGGAATGGCGTCACGCGTGGCGGGCGGCTGTCGCCGCGCGGAAGGGCAGAGGACGTGGGGCCGTGCAGAGTGGCCGTACTCGATCACGTCATTGAACCGCCTACGGGCTCATCCTCCTCTACGTCGCCACCACGCTGCCCTACGTCATCTGGATGATGCTGGCCTTCATCGACGAGGTGCCCCGCGAGCTCGAGCACGCCGCGCGGCTGATGGGCGCGAGCCGGCTCGCCACGATCCGCAAGGTCGTCTTCCCGCTCGTGGCGTCGGGGATGATGGTGACGCTGCTCTTCGTCTTCATCCTGAACTGGAGCGAGTTTCTGCTGGCCCTCACGCTCTCGCAGCCCAGGGTGCTCACGCTCCCCGTCCTCCTCAACAAGTTCCAGTCGGCGGTAGAGGGGCGTCTCTACGGGCCCCAGGCGGCGATCGGCACCGTCGTGACGATCCCGGTGGTGATCCTCGGCTTCCTCATCCAGAAGCACCTCGTCAAAGGCTTCAGCTTCGGCATGATCCGGCGCTGAGGGCGCCCGATGGCCAGCATCCGGCTCGAGAACCTCGTCAAGAGCTTCGGCGAGACCGTCCAGGCCGTGCGCGGCGTGAGCCTCGAGATCGCCGACGGCGAGTTCGTCGTCCTGGTGGGCCCGTCGGGCTGCGGCAAGACGACGACGTTCCACCTGATCGCCGGCCTCGAGCGCCCGACCTCGGCGAGGTGTGGATCGGCGCCGAGCGCGTCACCGACTGGGAGCCCGGCGATCGCAACCTCGGCATGGTCTTCCAGAGCCTGGCGCTCTTTCCTCACATGACGGTCTTCGACAACATCGCCTTCCCGCTGATGATCAAGAAGGTCCCGCCGGCGGAGCTCGGCGAGCGGGTCCGCGGGGTCGCGACGACGTTGCACGTCGCCCATCTGCTCGACAAGCGCCCCTCGACACTCTCGGGCGGCGAGGCCCAGCGGGTGGCCCTCGCCCGCACGATCGTCGTGAAGCCCGCCGCGTTCCTGATGGATGAGCCGCTGTCGAGCCTGGACGCCAAGCTGCGCGTCGAGATGCGGACGGAGCTCAAGCGCCTGCACGCCACGCTGCGCGCGACGTTCGTGTACGTCACCCACGACCAGGCCGAGGCGATGACGATGGCGCACCGTATCGTGGTGATGGACCAGGGCCGCGTGCAGCAGACGGGCCCGCCGCTGGCCATCTACAACGAGCCCGCCAACTACTTCGTGGCCGGCTTCTTCGGCATCCCCGCGATGAACTTCATCGACGGGGAGCTCCACCAGGCCTCGGGCGGCTCCGTCTTCCAGGCGCCCGCACTGAGGCTCGCCCTGACCCGCTCCGGGCCGAGCGCGGGCGGGCCGGCGACGCTGGGCGTGCGGCCCGAGCACGTTCGGCTCTCCGACGGCGCCGAGGGCTGGCCAGCCGCGGTGAGCCTCATCGAGCCCTTGGGTGACGAGACGCTGGTGTTCCTCGACTACGGCGGAGGGACCTCGCTCGTCGCCAAGGCGAGCGCGGAAGATCGGCTCGCGGTGGGCGACCGCCGCCGCTTCACGCTGCGCACGGACAAGCTTGTCTTCTTCGCCTCCTCCGACGGACGCCGTATCGCCTGAGCCGTGGTATTTTCCGGTATTTCCCCCCGCTCGTCTGGGGGTTTCACCCAATTGTGCGGCGGGGCGCCGCGGGCGAATATCCGGGAAACGATCCCTTGTGGAGGTTTTCTGATGAAAATGTTGGCCACCGACGAAAAGGGGCGAGTCGGCAGACCGGCGAATCCAGAAAGTCGGCGGATGCACGTGTGGGTCGAGCCAACGGTCAAGCGCCGCATCGTCCGCGCCGCGGAGAAGCACGGCATGCCGCTCCAGGAGGTGGTGGGCACGGCGCTCCGGCAGTACCTCACGAAGCTCCGGGTGAAGTAGCGCCCCGCGCCGGCGCACGTCACCCGAGCTCGAGCACCTGACGGATCGCGGCGTCAGCGACGCGAATTGCGACGTCCGCGCGTTCCTCCTGTAGCAGCATGGCGACCCGCGAGTCGCGCTCGCCCCAACCCCGGTTGAGCGCCTCGGTCAGTTCTTCGAGCGTGATGCTGGCGAGCCGCATGGGCACTCGGTGCTCGCGACCGAGGCCCACCGCCAGGGTGACGTCTTTGTGCGCCAGTCGCAACGCGAAGGCCGCCGGCTCGAAACGGCCGGGCAGGAACTGATCGACCAGGCCGTCGAACGTGCGGCGCCGCCCGGCCGCGCCCTGGCGGACCGCCTTCCAGAGCGCGAGTGGGTCGACGCCCGCCTTGACGCCCATCGTGAAAACCTCGGCGAGCGCCGTCTGGATGACGTAGCCCGCACAGTTGTGGACCAGCTTCGCGATCGAGCCCGCGCCGATCGGGCCGACGTAATAGGGCTGATCGCCGATCGCGCCGAGCACCGCCTTGTAGCGCTTGAAGACGCCCTCGTCACCCCCGACCCAAAGCGCGAGCCTCCGCGTCTCCGCCCCTCGCGGGCCGCCGCTCACCGGGGCGTCCAGCATGTGGATCCCGCGCGCCCCGAACACCCCGTGGATCCGGCGCACGAGCGCGGGCGCGTTGGTCGTGAGGTCGAAGTAGACCTTGCCCGCCGCGAGCCCCGCGAGGAGCCCCTGCTCGCCGAGGGCCACCGCCTCGACTTCTGGAGGGCCCGGCAGTGAGGTGAAGACCACGTCCGTCGCCTCGGCGAGCGCCCGCGGCGTCTCCGCCCAGCGCGCACCCGCCTCCCGGTGGGGCGCCGCCGCCTCCCGCCGGGCGTCGTGGACCACCAGCTCGTGGCCCGCCGTCATCAAGTTCGACGCCATGTGGCGCCCCATGGTGCCGAGGCCGATGAACCCGATCCTCATGACTTGGTCCCGTCGAAGACCTTCCGTGCGATGCGACCCGCGGTCATGGCCGCCGGCCAGCCCGCATAGAAGGCCAGGTGGGTGACGAGCTCGCCGATCTCCTCTCGCGTCACGCCGTTGGCGAGCGCGCGCTCGATGTGGCCCGAGAGCTGGTCACCGCGGTACATCGCGGTCAGCGCCGCGAGCGTGATGAGGCTCCGGTCACGCTTGGACAGCCCGGGCCGCTCCCAGACGTCGCCATAGAGGACCGTCTCGCTGAGCTCGATCAGCTTCGGCGCGACCTGCCGAACCTCGCTGCGCGCAGACGATGCCGATTGGGGTGTGCTCAAAGCCTGCTCCTTTCTTCATCACCGTTTGGCGGTGGACGGAGGCTGCCATACCTCTCGGACCTGCGGCACCGCCTCCATCAGGGTCGCGAGCGCGCGCGCGAGGGCCTCCTCGCCGGCTTCGACGCCCTTGTAATGGCCGAGGCGTGCCACGACGAGATCGTGCGTGGGGATGACAATGGTGTACTGCCCGCCGGCGCCGGCCATGAAGTAAGCGTCCTCGGGCACCGGCCACCTCTTCGTCCGGTTCAGCCAGAACATCCCGCCGTACACCGGCATCGACCAGGCAGGCGCCGGCGTCCTTACGAAATCCACCCAGCCCTCGGGAAGCAGCCGCTTGCCATTCCAGACGCCATCCAGCAAGTAGAGGAGCCCCAGACGTACCCAGTCACGTCCCGTGCCCAGCACGTAGCCCTGCAGCAGGAAGTTGCCGTGGGGATCGGTCTCGAGGACCATGCGCCGGATGCCGAGCTTGTCGAACAGGTGGCGCTGCGGATGCGACAAGTACTCGGCGCCACGGGCGACGACCGCCTTCTTGATCAGGTGGTTGAGCACGAGCGGGTCGGAGTTGCGGTAGCGCCCGACGGTGTTGGGTGGCCACTGGAGCGGGCGCGTGAGGGCCCAGCGGTACGCGTCGATAGCGCCCGTGTAGACGTAGAGGTGATCGGGGTAGCCGCGGGCGCCGTCGAAATCCGGGTCTTGCGGCGCGATGAACCGAAGCCCGCTCGACATCCGCAGCAGGTCGGCGATGCGGATCGCGCGCCGCGGGTCGTCCGGCCGCTGCCACTCGTCCACCGGCGCGCGCGCCCAAAGGTCGTAGACGCCCTCGTGGACGAGCCGGCCGATGAGTGTCGCCGTGAGGCTCTTGCCCATGGACCAGCTCGGAAGGCGCGTCGTGTGGTCGAGCCCCCGCTGGTAGCGCTCGGCGATGAGACGCCCCTTGTAGGCCACGACAAAGGCCGCGGTGAGCGCCTCGGGCGGGTCGAACGCGGCCGCCGTGGCCGCTGTCACCTTCGACGCGTCGACCGCCGACGGGAGCGGCGTGTCGGGGAGCTGGTCGCCCATCGGCCACGGCTGCGTCGCGGGATCGGGCAGCGAGGAGGCGACCCGCACCGGGGTGAAGAAGACCGAGTCCGCGCCCCGGGGAAGGGTGACGCACCCTTGGTCACCGTAGAGCTTTGCGGTTCGCGTCACGCCGTTCGGCAGGGCGAGGCGCACCGCGCGCCGCTCCCGGTCGACGATCGTCTTGATGACCGCACGCCGCGCCCCGCGAGGCGACACGAAGAACCCGTCTTCCTCCGCTGCCGTCGCGAGGTCGCGGCCCGTGATGAAGATCGCCGAGCACAACACCTTGGCGAAGCCCGCCGTGTGATGCTCGAGGGGATCGCCCGGGGGCACCTCCCAGATCGTCGGCAGCTCCTCCGGTGGAGCGGCCTCAGATGCGTCGCCGACGGGAATCGTCAGCGACAGCATCGCGGCGAGCAGCAGAGGGAGTCGCATCGTACCTCCCGCGGGCGCGTTGCGAGCCACGCGCCGCCTTCTGACCTTACCGTCTTCGTCCGCGCGGATCCAATCCTAGCAGGCCCAGGCGCGCCGCGCGGACAAGACCGGCTCCGCTGGAGTACACTGCGGGGCCAGCGGGGTGACCCATGTACGAGGTCTACGCGCTCAAGTACGGTGAGCGAGACACGACGGCCTGCCAGTTCTTCTACCGCGAGGCGTCGCACGCGCCGATCACGCTCCACTACTACGTGTGGCTGATCCTCGGCGGCCCGCACCCGATCCTCGTGGACACCGGGTTCCTCGACGACGACGCGCGGGAGCGCGGGATCCGCAACTACGTGAGTCCGGCGGCGGTGGTGGCGCGCGCGGGCGTGAAGCCCGCTGACGTGCCGGTCGCGCTCATCACCCACCTCCACTACGACCACTGGGCCGGGCACAGCTTGTTCCCCGGCGCCGAGTACTGGATCCAGCGCGACGAGGTGGCGTTCTGGACGGGGCCCTTCGGTCGGTATCCGGCCTTCCGGCAGTCGGCCAACGTGGGCGCGCTGGCGGGTCTCGTGACGTTGAACTATGCGAGCCGCGTCCGGATCATCGACGGCGACCGCGAGGTGCTCCCCGGAGTCCGGGTTCATCGCGTCGGCGGCCACACCGCGGGGCTCCAGATCGTCACGGTTCATACCGGGCGCGGCACGGTCGTCCTCACCTCAGACGCCTCCCACTTCTACCGCAATGTGGAGACGCGCCAGCCCGTGCAGATCATCACGAGCCTGCCCGAGATGCTCGCCGCCTTCGAGACGATCCACACGCTCGCGGGCCCCGAGAAGCTGATCGTCGCCGGCCACGACCCGCTGGTCGCTGACCGGTTCAAGCCGGTCGAGCCAGGCATCATCAAGATCGCCTGATCGACGCCTCGCACATCGCTCCGGGCCGCGTCGGTCGCGTCGCATTGCATCCTCGCGATGATTGCGATAGTGTCTCGGCGCCCGCAGTCGGGGTCCGGACGCAGCGCCTGGAGCTACCCGCACCTAAGGAGGGGCCATGCGACCCATCACCATCGGCGTCGCCATGATCGTGGCATTCGGCTGGGCGAGCGTCACCGCTCACGCCCAATCCTGGAAGCCCCCGGCCGAAAACCAGCGCTGCCCCTCGAAGTGGGGGGCCGGCGACGAGCGCGGCTCGGGCAATCACATGAAGCCCGAGAGTGTGCTGCGGGCGACGCGGCTCATCAAGACGGGTGAGGTCATCGATCTGGCCCACGTCCTCGGCCCCTCGGGGCCGTTCTCCGGCACGCGCCGCTTCGACGTGCACACGAAGCGCACGTTCATGAACCAGGCCTCGAACCGGCGCGGGAGCAACGAGGAGACCGTCATCAGCGAGATCGGCCAGGTCGGCACTCAGTTCGACGGCTTTGCCCACCAGTCGATCGAGTATAGCCACTACAACTGCTTCAAGACCGACGAGATCTCTACCCGGGGCGGCTTCACCAAACTCGGGATCGAGAAGGTCGGCACCCTCATCACCCGCGGCGTGCTCATCGACATCGCCGCGCTGAAGGGCGTGGAGACGCTGCCCGACACCTACGAGATCACGCCGCAGGACCTCCAGCAGGCGCTCCAGCGGCAGAATCTGCGGTTGCAGCCGGGCGACGCCGTGCTCATCAACACCGGTTGGAACAAGCTGTGGAACAAAGACAACGCGCGCTACGTCAAGAGCTGCCCGGGGATCGGCGTGGCGGCTGCCGAGTGGCTGGCCAAGCAGGATCCGATGCTGGTCGGCGCCGACAACTGGCCGGTGGAGGTCGCGCCGAATCCGGACGCGCAGCTCTCGCTGCCGGTCCATCAGATCCTGCTGGTGGTGAACGGCATTCATCTGCTGGAGAACCTCAAGACCGACGAGCTGGCGGCCAAAGGCATGCACGAGTTCGCGTTCGTCATGCAGCCCCTCAAGGCCCAGGGCCTCACGGGCTCGACCGTCGCGCCGATCGCCGTTCGCTGATTCGCCAGCGGCCCGGGGGGCGCGGCGCCCGCCCCCCCGGGCTCTACTTCACCTCGACGCGGCCGACACGCCTGATCACCTCGGCGAGCCGAGCCGTGTCGACGTCGAGCCACGCGCGGAACGCGTCGGCGTCCTGGTAGGCGATCGGCGTCTGAATTTTCTCCATCGCGCTCTTGAAGGCCGGGTCGTCCACGGCCTGTCGCACCGCCTCCCGCAGCGCCTTCATGACGCTGCCGGGCGTGTTCTTCGGCGCGAAGAGCCCGATCCAGAGGTAGTACTCCACGTCGTACCCGAGCTCCTTGAGCGTCGGGAGGTCGGAGAAATTCGGGTGCCGCGCCGCTCCCGTCACCGCCAGCGGCCGCAGCTTGCCGGACTTGATATGCGGCGAGGCCACGCCCGGTGGCGAGCACCAGAGCTGCGCGTGGCCACCGAGCACGGCGGTCGTGGCCGGGCCGCCACCGGTGGTCGGCAGATGGCGCATCCTGAGACCGCCCGCCGCCTGAAGCAGCATCTCCATGGGAACGTGGGAGGCGCCGTAGATGCCCGACGAGGCGAAGACGATCTCGCCCGGTCGCCGCTTGACCTCCTCCAGGAGCTCCTTCGCGCTGCGCCAGGGCATCTCCGGGTGCGCCACGATGATGGTGGGATCGGCGTTGATGCGAGCGAGCGGGACGAGCTGATCCCGGGTGTACGTGGGCGCTCGCCCGAACAGCTTGTCGACTTCGGGGATCGTCGAGATGGCAGGAACGGTGATGAGAATCGTGTAGCCGTCCGGCTTGGCAACGGCCACCGACTGCATGCCCACGGCCCCCGCCGCGCCCGGCTTGTTCGCGAGGATGACGGGCTGCTTCAGAATGCGCTCCAGCGAGGAGGCCAGCGGGCGGCCCGTGAGGTCGGCCTGGCCGCCCGGCGGAAACGGATTGACGATCGTGATGGGGCGGGTCGGGAACGGCTCATCCGCGCTGGCCGCGCGTGTCACGACCACCATCACGATGACGAGAGCTGTCCTGAGCGATCGCATCATCGCCCTCCAGGCGTATCTCCGGATACTACTGCAGCGGCGAGAAGGCGGAGGGCAGGAGAATCTTGTTCTCCTGCGTCAGCAGCCGGTCGGATCCGCCCGGCGGCGGCCAGACGCCCTTCTGCCTCGCCTCGTCCCGCACCTTCGCGCGCGCATCGAGGCTCGAGTACGCCCAGATATGCACGAAGCCGTTGGCCGTGCCGAATTCGACGCCCCCGGCGAGCACGACGGGCGAGAGCTTCATGCGCTCGGGGAGCTTCGCCTCCCAGCCCGTCGCCACGTCGGGCAGCGTGCCGGGCTTGAGCGTGTAGTAGCGCAGCTCGAAGATCGGCCCGACCTTCCCGGGACGAACCTCGGGCACGAACGTGAACGGCACGACGATCTCCGAGCGCATCGCGCGGACGAACTCCCGGATCTTGGGCGGCCAGTTCGCGTCCTTCGCCGCCTCGCCACGGATGCGCGCGCGCTCGGCCAGGTCCCGGTACCCCCAGATGTGGACGATCTCGTTGAGCGGCCCGATCTCCGTGTGCAAGAAGGCGGTCAGCGCGGAGTGCTTCTTCCGGTACTCGTAGGCCTCGCCGTAGCGCTTCTCGACTTCGGCCAAGCTGCCGGGAGCGATGCGGTAGGTGCGGATCTCGTAGATCATGTTCGACTCCTTTCGGCGGTGTGAGTTTAGACGCCTCCGGTCACGTCGATCGTCACGCCCGTGACGAAGTCCGCGTCGCGGGAAGCCAGGAAGCAGATCACCCGGGCTTGATCCTCCGCCTCGGCCACGCGCTTGAGCGGCGTGCGGGCGATCTCGGCGGCCTGCGCCTCCGGGGTTCGCCGCGCCCAGTGTGGGCGGATGCGCTCGGTGAGCGTGAGGCTCGGCGCGATGGCATTCACCGTGACCCCGAAGGGGCCCAGCTCGTGCGCGAGCTTGCGCGTGAAGGCGATGATCCCGCCCTTGGCGGCGGCGTACGCGCTGCTGCTGGTCTCACTGAGGCCGCGCCCCGCGACGGACGAGATGTTGACGATCTTGCCCGAGCGCTGTCGCTTCATGACCGGGGCCACGGTGTGGCAGAAGAGGAAGGTCGCCTCCAGGTTGAAGGCGATCAGGCGCCGCCACTCCTCGAGCGTCAGCTCGTCCACGGTGGCTGCGGGTCGGGGAATGATGGTGCTCCCACCGACGGCGTTGACGAGGATGTCGATGCGACTGTGCGCGCGCACGACGCTGTCGACCACCGCGCTCACCTGAAGCGGATCGAGGCCATCCGCCGTGCATGCCTCGGCCCGCCCGCCGCTACGACGCACGCCGTCCACGACCGCGTGGAGACGCGTCGGGTCCGTGTCCACGCCGATCACGAGACCCCCCTCACGCCCGACGATATCGGCCGTCGCGCGGCCGATGCCGCTGGCCGCCGCCGTGATCAGCGCGACCTTCTCACGAAACCGCAAGCGGATCTCCTTGGCAGCAGGGGTCGGGCTGTGAATAGACCCGAAGGCATCTGCCGTCAAGTGCTTTCGCACGGCGTCCCGCACGCGAGGTGCGTCGACACCCCTTGACATCGGCGTCATTCTGGGCGAGGAGATCTGACGCGGCCGCGACGGCGGTCCCGAGGAGGTTCGGTGATGAGCGAGGCGAGGACGGGGGTGTGGCTCTCTATTGTCCTGGTGGCCGCGGCCACGTGGGCCCCCGACCGCGCCGAGGCGGCCGAGATCAAGGTGCTGAGCGCGGGCGCGGTGCGCTCGGTAGTGAGCGACCTGGCCGAGGCCTTCCGTCGGGAGACGGGGCACACGGTCACCCTGACGTTCGGAACCGTCGGCGCCCTGCGCCAGAAGCTGGCGGCGGGCGAGCCGGCGGACGTGCTCATCCTCACCGATGTCGCCATCGACGATCTGGCCCGCCAGGGCGCCGTGGCCACTGGGACCCGGACCGACATCGCCCGAACCGCGATGGGCGTCGCGGTGCGCGAGGGTGCGCCCGTGCCCGACATCTCCACGCCGGAGGCGTTCAGGCAGACCCTGTTGTCAGCAAAGTCCCTCACCTACGTGGACCCCGCGCAGGGCGCGACGAGCGGCGTCCACTTCGCCGGCGTGCTGCAGCGCCTCGGCATCGCCGAGGCCGTGAAGGGAAAGACCAGGCTCGTGGCCGGCGGCTACCCGGCCGAGCTGGTGGCGAAAGGCGAGGCCGAGCTCGTGGCGCACCAGATCAGCGAAATCATCCCCGTCAAGGGCGTGACGCTCGTGGGCCCGCTGCCGAAGGACTTGCAGAAGATCACCACCTACTCGGCCGGCCTCGCGGCCCGGAGCGCCGTGGCCGATGCGGCGCGGGCGTTCGTCGCGTTCCTGTCGCAGCCATCCTTCAAGACGCGGTTCGCCGAGGCGGGGCTCGACTACCGGGAGTGACGGGATGCGCATCGACTGGGACGTGCCGATCACGATGGACGACGGACTCGTCCTTCGCGCCGACGTCTATCGGCCGCCCCTGGAAGGCAAGCACCCGGTCATTCTGACCTACGGTCCCTACGGCAAGTGGCTGCACTTCGAGGACCTCTATACCGAGCAGTGGCGGACCATGGTCGACAAGCACCCGGACGTGCCCGCGGGCTCCACCAACACGTACCAGAGCTGGGAAGTGGTCGACCCCGAGAAGTGGGTGCCGGACGGCTACGTCTGCATCCGCGTCGACTCCCGGGGGGCCGGCCGCTCGCCCGGCGTCCTCGACGTCTGGTCGGCCCGTGAGACGAAGGACTTCTACGATTGCATCGAGTGGGCGGCGATGCAGCCCTGGAGCAACGGCAGGATCGGTCTCTGCGGCATCTCCTACTACGCCATGAACCAGTGGCAAGTGGCGAGCCGGGAGCCGCCGCACCTGGCCGCGATCTGCGTCTGGGAGGGGGCGGCCGACTACTACCGCGACCTGGCGCACCACGGCGGCATCCTGTCCGCATTCGGCCGGTCCTGGTTCCCCAGGCAGGTCGTCGCGGTGCAGCACGGCCGCGGCGCCCGCGGCTACCGCAGCCGGATAAACGGCGACTGGGTGTCCGGGCCGCCGACGCTCACCGAGGAAGAGCTCGGCGCCGGCCGGAGCGATTTCTACGAGGACTGCTGGAAGAATCCGCTCGCCACCGATGCGTACTGGCGCTCGCGCATGCCGGACTGGTCGAAGGTGAGAGTCCCGCTGCTCTCGGCGGCCAACTGGGGCGGGCAGGGCTTGCACCCCCGCGGCAACTTCGAAGGGTTCGTGCGCGCGGCGTCCCCGCAGAAGTGGCTCGAGGTGCACGGCATCGAGCACTGGACGCACTTCTACACGGACTACGGCGTGGGCCTCCAGAAGAAATTCTTCGGCCATTTCCTCAAAGGTGAGGACACCGGGTGGCAGCGTCGGCCCACGGTCGCGCTCCAGGTGCGCCACCCCCATGAGCGATTCGTCGAGCGCCACGAGAACGAATGGCCGCTCGCTCGCACGCGGTGGACCCGGTTCTATCTGGACCCCATGGACGGGAGCCTCGTCCCAGAGCCGCTCGCCCGCGACAGCCGCGCGAGCTACACGGGCTTCGGCGATGGCCTCACGTTCCTCACGCCACCGCTCGAGGGGGAGACCGAGATCACGGGCCCGATCGCGGCCAAGCTCTTCGTCGCGTCCGAGACCACGGACGCCGATCTCTTCCTGGTGGTCCGCGTGTTCTCTCCGGACATGAAAGAGGTCACCTTCCAGGGCGCGCTCGATCCCCACACTCCGATCGCGCAAGGGTGGCTCCGGGCCTCGCACCGAAAACTCGACCCCAAGCTGACGCTGCCGTACCGCCCGTATCACACCCACGACGAGCCGCAGCCGCTCACCCCCGGGCAGGTCTACGAGCTGGACGTCGAGGTCTGGCCGACCTGCATCGTGGTGCCCGCCGGTTACCGGGTCGGGCTGACCGTGCGGGGGCGGGATTACGAGTACCCGGGCGGGCCATTGGCGATGGCGAACGGGAGAGTCTTCACCGGCTGCGGGCCATTCTTCCACGACGACCCCCGGGACAGGCCCTCTGAGATCTTCGGTAAGCAGGTGACGCTTCACGCCGGTCCCAGGCGGCAGTCGCACGTCCTGCTGCCGATCGTCCCGCCGAAGTAAGCGCGCTGGAGGGGCCACCGTTTCGAGCGCGGGCTTCGTCCGCGCCATCCCGTCCTGAGGGATTGGACTGTCAAGGCAGGAAGAGTCGGACGAAATGGTTGTCGGTCACCTGCCCGTCGGGCCCGACCGTGAAATTCGAGGTGATGAATCCCCGAGCCCCTGCCAGGCGGCCCTCCCCTTGGGTGACTTCCCAGATCACGGCGCCGTGCCGGAGCCCCGCGATCGCGCTCGGGCCGGTCACTCCCTGCCCGACCGTTCGAAACGTGACCCGACCGGCGTCGCCGTAACTGATCGTGCCCGACTCGACGAACGTGCCCTTCCCGGTCACCTGAACCTCCGACTCGAGAACAGCGACGCCGTCACCCTCGAGCTCGACCGACGCCCGGACCTCACCCCCGCGGAATACGGTGCGGAACACCTGGCTAGAGGCCCACGTTCTCGCTCGGCGCCTGCCCTCGGCGCCGGGGAGCGGCCCGGCGCTTCCTCTGAACTCCAGGGCGAAGACGAGCTCTCTCATCGGTCTCGCTCTCCCCGAGGCCACCACCGGTTTCGCGAGTGGCCACAGTGTAGGTGGCCCGATCCGGAGGTTCAAGAACCGCGTCCTCGGGCTCGTGGAGTCGCCCAAAACCTTGTACGCTTGCGCCACGGCACGACACAGGCGGAGGCGCGTGATGGCGCCGGGAGGCAGAGCCGACATGGACGGAGCGCGATCGGACGAAGAACGGCGCATTCTCGAAACCGCGGCGCGCGCTCTGCCCGGCGGCGTCCTTGGATCGGCGCGGCTCCCGGACGATCTCGCGTTCATCGTCAAGCGCGGTCGCGGATCCAAGCTCTACGACGTGAGCGGGCGCGAGTATATCGACTACCTCATGGGCTCCGGCCCGATGATCCTGGGTCACGCGCACCCGGCGGTGGTGGCGGCGGTGCGGGCCCAGCTCGAGCACGGAACCACCTACTTCCTCGTGAACGAGCCCGTCGTCGCGCTGGCCGATGAGCTCTGTCGGGCGGTGCCGTGCGCCGAACAGGTACGCTTCACGTCGACCGGAACCGAGGCGACCTTCTTCGCGCTCCGAGCGGCGCGCGCCTACCGCAAGCGCGAGAAGGTCATGAAGTTCGAGGGCGGGTACCACGGCAGCCACGACTATGCGCTGATGAGCTCGTCGCCGAAGTCGCCCAAGGCGTTCCCCGCCGCCACGGCGGACTCGGCGGGCATCCCGCACGTCCTCGAGGGCGAGGTGCTGATCGCCCCCATCCCGCCCGAGCCCGGCTTCCTCGAGGGGCTCCGCACGCTCACGCGGCGCCACGGGATCCCGCTGATCTTCGACGAGGTCGTCACCGGATTCCGCTTCGCCTACGGCGGCGCCCAGGAGTATTACGGCGTTGTTCCTGATCTCGCCGCGTACGGCAAGATCATCGGCGGCGGCTTCCCGCTCGCCGCCGTCTGCGGGCGGCGGGAGATCATGCGCGCCTTCGATCCGCAGCTGGAAGGCACCCCGGATTTCGTCGCGCAGGTCGGCACGCTGAACGGCAACCCCGTCGCGGCCGTCGCCGGACTCGCCACGCTCGCCGAGCTCCGGAAGCCCGGCGCGTACGCGAGGCTCCACCGAACCGGCCGGACGCTGCGCGACGGCCTGGCCGACATCGTCCGGAAGTCCAGCCTGGCGGCGCAGGTGATCGGGGAGACCACGGTCTTCGACGTCGTCTTCACCGATCGGCCGATCACCGACTACCGCGCGACACTCACGGCGGACGGGACGCGCCTCAGGGCCTTCAACGTAGAGTGCCTGCGGCGGGGCGTCGTCAAGGGCGTGTCCAAGATCTACGTCTCTCTCGCCCACACCGACGACGACGTGGCCCGGACGCTCGCGGTGTTCGCACAGGCCATCGAGATCGTCGCGTAGTCGCCATCGCGTCTCCGCCCGACCCGCGACACGGGCCGGGCGGAGACGCTCGTTCCTCAGCCGGTCACGGACGAGCCGGTGTAGCCTGCGCATCGCCGTCCGCAGTCGTCGCCCGGATAGGCGCGGCGGCAGCGGGGGCGAGCTTCCGGATCTCGACGTGCACCCGACGGTTGATCTGCTGGCACTCCTTGCTCGGGTCGTCACAGAGGGCACCGTATTGCCCGATGGTGACGACCTTGACCGAGGCGTCCGGGACGCCGAGCTCGACCAGAAACTGCTTGACGGCCTCCGCGCGCCGGAGCGCCAGAACCCTGTTGTACTCGGGCGGGCCCTGACGGTCGGCATAGCCCTGAACGAGCACCACCCAGGCGCTCGCCCGGCCCAGGAGTGTGACGGTCTCCTGAAGGACGCGGACGGCGTCGGCCCGGAGGCGTGCGCTCTTGAAGTCGAAGTAGACGTCGCTGTGGACGACGCCGAGGCCGGGGCTCGTCGCTGCGCCGGCAAGGGGCGTGACCACGTCCGGCTTGGCCGGGGTCTCCTCCGTGCTCCTCGAGCTCACCCAGTATGTCGTGATCGTTCCGGCGACGACCATCAGGAGCACTCCGACGAGCATCGCCACCTCCTTCCCACTTCGCGTCCCGGTTGCCTGCTGCTGTGTGTTGTCCATGGCCGTTCCTCCTTGGAAAAGGAGGGAGAGCAACACACGAGCCAGTTCGGCTAGACGCGACGGGACGAGTGGTCTCGGGCACTTGGGCGCGGGACGCGGTCCGCGTGATGCGGGGAGAGCCCCGCATCCCCGCTCTGGAGCCCCGCGTCCACGCAGGTTCCCGGTCAGACGCGGGCTTTCGGGGGTTGTCCCTCGAAGCGCTGGCGGACCAGGAACTCGAGCGAGCGGAAGTGACGCTCGGGTAGGTTCTTGAAGCGCCGCCGGCACGCGGCCAGCGCGGCTTCGACGGAGTCGAAGCCCTCGACGGCCCTCAGCAGGTGCTCGTGGTATTCGGAAAGCTTCAGCTCCACGGCACGGCCAAGCGCCAGGTCGCCGGCCAGCTCCAGCGCGGCCTTCCGCCGATCCCCACCGGCCTCGACCAGCGCACGGAAGCCCAGGCCCTTGAGTCGCTGCGTCACCGTGCTCCGGTCCCACTGGAGCGCCCGCGCCGTCGCCTGCATATCGAATCCGTGCTGGCGCAGGCAGAGGAGGACCGCCGCGTCGCTCCCCGCGTCGACCCTCGCGTCTGGGGCCGGGGCGAGCCGCAGGTCCTCGGGGAGCAGGACCGCTCGATCGGCGAGCGCGACGGCCTGACGAAGACAGTGCTGCAGCTCCCGGACGTTGCCGGGCCAGGGGTGCCGTTCGAGCGCGCGCAGCGCGGCCTCCGACAGCGTGACGCGCCGGGAAGCCTCGGCTGCGGCTTCCTCGAGGAAGCGCGCCGCCAGCGGCGCCACGTCCTGGCGCCGCTCGCGCAGCGACGGGAGCCGGAGAACGAGGCCCTTCAGACGGAAATAGAGGTCCTCACGGAACCAGCCCTCCGCGACGCCGCGCTCGAGATCCCGGTTGCTGGCGGCGACGACCCGAACGTCCACCGCGGTGGGCCGTGTTGCCCCGACCCGGTAGAAGGTCTTTTCTTGAAGGACCCGGAGCAGCTTGCTCTGGTCTGGAGCTCGCAGCTCGCCGATCTCGTCCAGGAAGATCGTCCCGCCATCGGCTTGCTCGAAGTACCCCTTGCGCTCGGCGACCGCGCCCGTGAAGCTCCCCTTCGCATGGCCGAACAGCTCGCTCTCGAACAGCTCGGTCGGAATGGCGGCCATGTTCACCGCGACGAACGGCCCGCTGGCGCGCGAGCTCAGGCGGTGGGCCGCCCGTGCGAACAGCTCCTTGCCCGTTCCCGGCTCGCCGAGGATGAGGATCGGCAGGGACGAGCGCGCGGCCTTCTCCAGATCCCGGAAGCGCGACAGCACCGCGGGCTCGCGGGTGATGATGGAGACCTCCGCACACTGTCGCCGCAATCGCTCGTGGGCGGGATCGTCGAGCTGCACGTGTCGGGTGTCGGCGGCGCGTAGCTCGCGTTCGAGCTCGGTGAGCCGGCCTCGTGTCTCTGCCTCCAGCGCGCGTGCGTCGGTGAGCTGGGCCCGCAGCCCGTCCACGGCCTGGAGGAGCTCGCGCTCGGCCCCGGTCGATCGCGCCACCGCGGCGCGCGCCGCCTCGAGGTCTTCTTCCAGCCCCTCCACCGTGGACTCTCGGCGCACCAGGGCCTCGCGGATCGATTCGGCCTCGCCTTCGAGGCGCCGGAGGCGATAGGCGGAGCCGACCTGGTTCCACAGGAGCGCTCCGGCGCAGGCCACGACCACCGCTGCGAGCGGCGGGACCACCGGCAACAGGACGCCGATCAGCGCGGGCGCCAGGAGGACAAGCGCGGTATAGCCCGACGTCAGCGCCGCGACGCCGACCAGCCCCTTCCACCAGGCGAGCGCCAGGCCGAGCCACGCCGCGATCGCGGCGACGGCGAGCGTGGCGGCCAGGGCCCACCCGAGCGGCGCGGCTCTGAGCCACGAGCCCGCCAGCACGGCGTTGAGTAGCTCCGCCTGGATCAGGATGTCGGACATGGGGCCGACGGGCGTTCGAGAGAGCCCGTGCGCGGGCTCGGCGAGCACCAGGACGATCTTGTCCTCGACCAAGCCTCGGAGCGTCTGGGCCTGCGAGGCGTCGATGGCCGTCCAGATGTCGAGGAATGGCACGACCGTGAGCCGCTCCGGCGCGACGTAGCCGACGAGCGCCCGGCCGCGCGAGTCGACGGCGATCGTGCCCGAACGGGGGACCGTCACCCCGCGGCCATCCATCGCGATCCGATCCGCCGACGCGCTCGCGGACGCGATCGCCAGCGCCAGGCCGAGCGCCGGCACCGCGCGGTCGTCGACTCGGACGAAGAGCGGAACCCTGCGTACGACGCCGTCGGGATCGGCCGGCGCGAGCGTGTGGCCGACGGCCCTGGCGTGTCGGGCAAGCAAGGGCAGCGGGCCGACGCGCGACCCCGCGGCCGGCAGCGCCAGCGAGATCTGCGAGAGCGGTGGCCAGGATGCGTGGCTCGGGGAGCCGGGGTCCGCCGCTGCCCCGGCCGGGTCGAGCGCGATCGGGTAGACGACGTTGTCCGCCAGCGCGGTCGCCTGGCTCAGCAACGCGTCGCTCCCGGCGCCGCCACGACCGGGCAGGCTCGGCTGCCCGAGGGGCACGTCGACACCGATGACCGCGGCGCCAGCGCGGGAGAGGCCCGTGATGAGCCGGGCGAGCAACGCCCGGTCCCACGGACCTGCGCCAAATCGAGCCTCGCTCGCCGGGTCGCGCGCGACGACCACCAGCGCGGGGCTGACGGACGCCGGCTCGCGCGCGCGCATACGATGATCGTAGACCGACCACTCGAGCGCGGTGAGGCCGGCGCCGGCGAAGACGGCCACGGCCGTCGCCGCCAGGCTGGCCGCGAGGCCGATGACCGCGGCCGGGAGCACGCGGCGGAGAATCCCGAATCCTCCTAGCGGGTCGGCGTGCGCAGACCCTCGGCGGCCGCGCGGCCGAAGTAGCCGCGGATTTGCGCGTCATGCGCGGGCAGCAATCCCTGGACGCCCTGGTCATAGAGGGTCTCGAGCAGCCGCTCGGCCGGCTCGCTCAGCGCGGAGGCCTCCCGGATCAGCACCGGCACCGCCTCGCGCGCGCGCCCCCGGCGCAGGAGCGCCCCGCCCACCGTGTCGTCGCCGTTCGATACCAGGTCCGGGAAGTCCCGCCAGAGTGCGGCCCGGTAGTCCCGGAACGCCTGCTCGACGGCCTGGCGATCGGTCGACACACGCCGGCTCCGCCCGAGCGCCAGCTGCCGAAGCTGTGCGAGCGCTTCCTCGGCCTGCGTCACCCCCTGCTCGGCCGCCCGAAACCACCACGTGATCGCGGTCACCAGATCGCGCTCGACACCGAACCCCTCGGCGTAGGCCGTGCCCGCGAAGTACTGCGCCTGCGCGTGCCCGGCCTGCGCGGCGGTGAGGAACTCCGACGCCGCCTCGACGTCGCGGTGTACCAGCTTCAGCACGAGCGCCATGTTGTAGCGCGCGTCCTGGTGCTGCGGGTCGCGCGCGAGGACGCGGCGGTACGCGTCGATCGCGCCGACGCGATCGCCCTGCGCGTAGCGCGCGACGCCCAGGCTGTAGTACGCCTGGAGGAGGTCGGGGCGCTCCTCGAGGACTCGCTCGAGCTCGACGCGCGCCGCCGCCCAGTCCTGCTTCGCCACGAGCGCCGTGGCCAGGGTCAGCCGCGCCGATACGGCGTCGGGCCGCCGTCGCACGGTCGCGCGGAGCTCTTCGACCGCGGCGTCGAGGTCGCCCATACCGTAGAGTGCCTGCCCGAGGCTCGAGCGGGCCTGGACCAGGTCGGGTTGGAGGCGGAGCGCCGCGCGCAGCGCGCTTGCGGCCGACGCCATCTCGCCCCGGGCGATGTAGGCCTGGCCCTCGGCGAGATACGCCTGCGCACGGGCCTGGGGCGTCGGCGTGGCGCACGCGGCCTCTGCGATTCCGACGAGGAGGAGCAAGCGCACGACTCTCTGAGTCAGACCACGGCCTCCTCGGCAATCGTCCGGAGTTGAACCAATTCAAATCATAGCAGAGGCGTCCGCGGCGTCAGTACTTCGGGCGCCGGAGAGGGCGGATCGGGGATTCGCGGTCCACTCGCGGCGCGCGGCGGTCCCTCTACGGGCCGGGGGCGTCGCCCGATTTTCGGATGTCGAGCATCGGCGGCAGCGTTGCCGAGGACTGCTGGGCCACCTCGATCCGGGTGATGCCAGCCATGCGGCCGACGATGTCCCGGATTCGCTCGGCGGCCGCGACGATCTTCGGGAGCCGCGGGCCGCCGGGATTCTCTCGCGCGAGGAGGGTCAGCTGGCCGAGGAGGATCGTGAGCGGATTGTTGATCTCGTGCGCGGCCCCGGTCGCGAGCATCGCGACGGCGCGGAGCTCCGCGGCCTCGCGCTCCGCCTGCGCGACGCGCTTGCCGTCTGAGATGTCGACGAGAATCCCCTCGAACGAGCCGTCGCCCGTCGCCCGGAGGTTCACGCGAAGCCAGATCGGCGTGCCGTCGCGCCGCCGCCAGTAGACCTCGCGCGCGTTCGCCGTGGCGCCGGGCTCGATGCCCCTCAGGACTCTCTCGCGGTCGCCCGGATCCAGATAGAAGTCTCGCGCGTTGCGGCCGAGAACCTCCTGGCGTGACGCGTAGCCCAGCAGGCGTGCGAGGCTCTCGTTGCAGTCGAGGATCCGACCGTCCTGCCGCGTCCGCAGAATGCCCGCCAGGTTCTCCTCGAAGAGCAGGCGGTACCGCTCCTCCGCGGCCTCGGCCGACCCGCGGCGCGCCTCCGCCAGGCGCGCGAGCCCGACGTTCTGGAGCAGCACCCCGACCAGCTGCCCGATGGCTGCGAGGATCGTCACTCCGGCCTCATGCTGCTGCTGCCGCGTGCGCCACCAGACGAGATAGAACGCGCCGGCCACCACGCCGCCGACCTGGAGTGGAATGATCAGGCCGGACTGATGCGGGAACACCCGAAACAGGGGGAACGCGAACCGAGGATCGTTCTGCACGTCGTCGCTCCAGGCCACGCGCCCCGCCGTGAACACGCTCTCGGCGAACCCCTGCGCGGCGACCGGAAGGGCCGTCGCCTGCAAGAGCTCGAGCGCGTGCGCGGGAACGTGATACGCGGCGACCGGCCGGATCTCCGTGCCCTCGGCGTCGAGCAGGTAGGCGGCCACCGTCTCCGCGCGGGTCAGGCGCGACAGTTCGCGGCAGACGCGCCGCAGCGTCTCGGTGAGGTCGGTCGTCTCACTGATGGCACGCGCGATCGCGAGCAGACTCTGAGTGGTCTCCACCATCGCCGACGCGCTCCGTCGACCGTCGTCCGCGTTGCGCGGACCGACCCGACGCTACTTCTTGGCCGCGAGCCCCAGCCGCTGCTCCAGCAGCAGCCGGATCTCCTGGGCGGCGGCGCGCCACAGCGGGCCGCCGGGCACCTCGTACTCTTTCTGGATCTGCTTCCGGTACTCGGCCATCGCGGCGTCCTGCTTGTCCGGGGGCGCGAGCTCGAGCGTCTTGGCCCGGATCCCGACGACCTTGGCGGTCGCGGCGTGCGCACGCTCGATCCAGCGCCCGATCTCGTTCCAGTCACGGTCGAAGAAGACCACGACCGGGATGGACTGGTAGCCATTGTTGAGGAAGGCGTCGCGCAGGTCCGGGTTCGCATCCCGTAAGAACACGCGCAGCTCGCAGCTCGGCATCGCTTCCGTGATGCGCGCGATCAGCGGCGAGTTCCGGTGAACGTCACCGCACCAGTTCTCGGCGAGCATGAGCACGTACGGGACCTGGCGGATCCCGCCGAAGAACTTCCGTTCCTCTTCGGTCAACGTCGCCTTCTGGTAGAAGTCCTCGGTGCGGGCCCGAGTGTCGCCCATCTGGGCCATGTACTCCTTCCAGGTCAGGCCTTTGGCGAATCGCTGCGCGTCCAGAGGAATCCTCAGCTGGGCCATGTCGTCCTCTCCTCCCGTTTTGCGGCCTCGATGTCATCCTTAGTACACGAAGCACGGAGGTGTGTCGACCCTCCGATCGCTACGGCGTCGCCGCCCTGAGAAGCGCGAGGTTCTCGTCGACCGTGTCCGTGCCGGTGATGGCGCGGATGACCACCTCGTCGACCACGCCCTGCCACTTCCCGAGCGCCGGCGCGAGGGCGTCCGGGCTCTGCGCCGCGATCGCCGTGTCCACCGGCTTCACTCCCATGCGCGCGAAGTGGGCCGCGTACGCCGGGATCGCGGCGTACCGGGCCGCCTCCTCCACCAGCCGGTCGCACGCGGCAGGCCCGAGCGCGACACGAACGTACGCGAAGCGCTTTGGCGGCCGCCGGTCCGCCGCGGCCGCGCCGGCGTGCACCCACTCGGCCGAGCGACGCGCATGCTCGGGAGTGAGCCAGTTGAAGAGCACGCCATCGGCGACCTCCCCGGCCAGGCGGCACATCTGGGGACCGAGAGCCGCCACCACGAGGCGCGTCGAAAGCTGGGACCCGAGCGCGGCGATTCCGTCGCGCACGCGTCGGAGAGCGCCCGGGTTCGGGCTTCCGACGCCGAGGAGGAGACGACCGAGGGGCAGCGCGTTGGATCGCACGCCCTGGACGATGCTCTCCGGTCCGCGCGTGTGGAGGGGGATCACGCCGATCCCGAGCTCGATGCGCCGTGTCTCTCGCGCCGCCAGGGCGAGCGCCACGAGTCCGTCGGTCGCGCCCGGATGGTTCACCCAGAAGGAGCTGTACCCAAGCGCTTCCGCCTCCCGCGCTGAGGCGCGGATGATCTCCGGCGAGGTACCCGCGAACAATGCGAAGCCCTGGCCCATGACCTCCTCCTCTCGCGCTACGGGCCTAACCCGCCGTGTCTCCCGCGCGACGCGAGCAGACCGTACGAAGCGACACGGGCCCGGCGCCCAGGAGCGCCAGGCTCAGGCAGGCGCCAAGTAGCGTGAGCTCGAACTCGTAACCACCCACGAAGCCCGCGCCGAGCTTCACGACCAGGATGGCCACGAGCATGTCGAACGCCAGGAGAGCCGCTGCCAATCGAGTGCCCCAGCCAAGGATGAGCGCCGACCCTCCGAGCAGCTCCACGGCGGTCACGACCCCCGCCGCGAGGAAGGGCAGCGGGATGCCAACCTTGCCCATGAAGCCCGCAGCACCGCCGAGACCGAAGACGAAAAGCTTCTGAGCGCCGTGAACGACGAAGACGAGCCCGACGACGAGCCGGAGGGGAACCGGCCCCCAGTTTGCCGTCCATGAATTCCCCGGCACGCTCATGACGTGTCCCCTTTCCGCCCCGGTAACGACCGGCGCGCTCCGGGGCGATCATCGCAGGAGGGCGCACGTACGTCCAGTCGAGGTTGGCCGTGCGGGAACACGCGAAACGACTGGGGTCGCCTTTTCCTACTTGACAGAAGGCGATGCTCGGGTCTATGCGTTGGTGTCTACAGCTGTCTCCACGACGCCACCAGGGGATGGCGCCGAGTGGTGGCCAAGTCGCTTGAGATGTGCCCATACCCACAAAACCAGAGGAGAGGCACCGTGAGGCTCGCGCGCCGGACTTCATGCGGCGATCCCCCCGGAGGGCGCGCCGGCAACTCTCGGGATCGTGCCCAGGGGCGTCGCGCATTCTTGACGGCGGCCATCGGGCTGGGGCTGTGTTTGTCTGTCCCCGACGGCGCCTTCGCCCGGGCCGACGATCCGAGGACGGCCCGGCCACAGGAGGGTGATCGTCTCGTGTTCGCGTTCGGCGACAAGGAGGGTCAGATCGTCACGCCGGAGGACCTGCCGTTGGGCGGGCCTCAACAGCTCGCCTACCCGATGGACCCTGTCGCGAAGATCGTGCGAAACGGGTCGACCCTCAACCTGGCGGCGCTCATCCGCCTGGATCCCACGCAGCTCACCGACGAGACTCGGCCGCTCGCGGTAGACGGCGTCGTGGCGTACTCGGCGGTCTGCACGCATCAGGGATGCACGGTCTCGATGTGGCAAGCCCAGGCAAAGACGCTCTTCTGCGCCTGCCACGCGACCCAATTCGACCCCCGGGACCGCGCCCGCGTCGTCGATGGGCCTGCGCCTCGGCGGCTCCCTATGCTGCCCATCAAGACGGTCGACGGCGTCTTGACGGTGGCCGGTGAGTTCACGGGCCGAGTCGGAGGCGAACGCCTATGAGGGAGCTCTCTCTACACCGCACCGCGCTTCAGTCGTACAAACCCGATCCGAGGAGGAGGGGGACGACCGTGAAGACAACCAGAGCCCTTGCGGCACTCGTAGCGGTCCTTGGTCTTCTGGTGCTGCCGGTGACGGCGGTAGCTCAGGCCAGATACAGCCCTGTGACCGATCAACGGCTCGTCACACCGGAACCCGAGAACTGGCTACAGATCCGCGGCAACTATCAGGGGTGGGGCTACAGTCCCCTGTCGCAGATCACCACCGGCAACGTGCGGAGGTTGACCCCCGTCTGGGCCTTCTCGACAGGGGTGGACTCGGGGCACGAGGCGCCCCCGCTCGTCAACAACGGCGTGATGTTCGTCCCGACCCCCTACAGTCAGGTCATCGCGCTGGATGCGAAGAACGGCAAGCTACTCTGGCGATACAAGCGGGAACTGCCCGAGGATTTCAAGGCCCTGCACAACACGAGCCGCGGGATCGCCCTGTACGGCGATAAGGTGTACGTGGCGAGCCTGGACTGCCATCTAGTCGCCCTCGACGCCAAGACGGGAAAGCAAGTCTGGTCGCGGAAGGTCGAGGACTACAAAACCGGCTATTACATGACGCTCGCCCCGCTCGTAGCGAAGGGTAAGGTCATGGTCGGCGTGTCCGGCGGCGAGTTCGGCGTCCGGGGCTTCGTTCAGGCCTTCGACGCGCAGAGCGGCGAGCCCGTCTGGAAGACGTACACGGTCCCCGCCCCCGGCGAGCCTGGCCACGAGACCTGGTCGGGCGAGGCCTGGAAACGCGGCGGCGCGTCTGTCTGGTTGACGGGCACCTATGACCCCGAGCTCGAGCTGACGTACTGGGGCACCGGAAACGCTTCGCCCTGGTTCGGAGATCAGCGCCCGGGCGACAATCTCTACACGTCGTCCACCGTCGCCCTCGATCCCGCGACGGGCATGATGAAGGGCCACTTCCAGTACCAGTGGAACGAATCGTGGGACTGGGACGAGCCGGATGCGCCGCTCGTTATCGACTATCAGAAGGACGGGCGGACGATCAAGGGACTCGTGCACCCGGCGCGCAACGGCTATCTGTACCTGCTGGAGCGGAGCCGTGAGCGGATCGGGTTCGTGTCCGCCACCGCGTACGTCAAGCAGAACGTGTTCAGGAGCGTCGATCAGCAGACCGGCCGTCCTGCCTACCACGAGGAGCGGATTCCAAAGACGGGCAAGCGCGCCGAGTTCTGTCCGTCGCTCTGGGGCGGCAAGGACTGGCCGAACGCCGCCTACAACCCCAAGATGGGGCGCCTGTTCATTCCGGCCAACGATAATCACTGCGGGTTCATGGAAGGCAAGGTGCAGCAATACGTCGCGGGGCAGTGGTGGACGGGCGTGGACATCCCCGATATCGGCTTCACCGTCGACAAGGGCGCGAAGTACTTCGGCGAGATCCAGGCCTGGGACGTCAACTCGGGGAAGCGGGCGTGGAGTCACCAGTACCCCGACTCGATGAGCTGGGGAGGGGTTCTGACCACCGGCAGCGGGCTCGTCTTCGCGGGCGGGACGAATGACCGGCATTTCCGCGCCTTCGACGCGAGCTCGGGGAAGGTGTTGTGGCAGTTCACCACGAACTCCGGCATCATCGCGCCGCCGTCATCCTTCGCGGTGGACGGTGTCCAGTACGTGACCGTCGTGTCGGGTTGGGGCGTCGACCCGGCATTCCAGCAGGGTCTACTCGGCGATCTCCTCGGCTGGCCCAAGGACGTGCCGCAGGGCGGCGTCATCTGGGTCTTCGCGGTCTCGAAATAGGCATCGCGACGAGCCCGTCCGACCGGGCGGGCCGGTTGCTCCAGGAGCAACCGGCCCGCCCGATCCGGAGAGCACGATCCGAGGTGGTGACGCGTCGCGTGTCGCGTCTCGCCGTGGCCGTCGTCGCCGTGACGGGGGTCGTGTGCGCCGACGCGCAATCCTCCTTCGTCATCAGCGTCCAGAACGCGTCGGCCCGAGTGGGCGAGAAGGCGGTCATCGTGGCGAAGATCTCGATGGGCGATGGATTCAGGCTCACGGATTCCTATCGTCACCGGATCATCAAACTGGCGGCCTCCGATGGCGTCGAGTTCGAGCGGGAGGTCGTGCGCGGGTCGGTGCAGGACGGCAGCATCGTCTTCACGGTCGGTGTCACGCCGAAGAGCGCCGGCACCCACACCGTGCACGGGGTGTTTCGGTTCAGTTACCATAACGGCGGCGAGCTCGACATCAGGGCGGCGCCGTTCGAGGCGACGGTCACAGCGACAGAGTAAGTTGGGGATGAGCTCACCAAACCACGCGAGCCCGCGGGCATCCGCGGGCAACTGCTGAACTCGCGTTCGACAGGGGTCCGCGAAGTCTCACTCCTGAGGGAGGGACACATGGTAACGCTCAACGTGAACGGCAAAACGCAACAAGTGGACGTGGCTCCGGACACTCCGCTTCTGTGGGCGTTGCGCGATGTCCTTGGATTGACCGGGACCAAGTTTGGGTGCGGGATCGCGCTGTGCGGCGCCTGCACCGTGCACCTCGATGGCCAACCCACGCGCTCGTGCGTCACGCCGATCTCGGCGGCGGCGCAACGGAAGATCACCACCGTCGAGGGGATCGGCGCGGACCGGGTGGGCAAGGCCGTGCAGACGGCGTGGGTCGAGGTCGGCGTGCCCCAGTGCGGGTACTGCCAGGCCGGCCAGGTCATGTCCGCCACGGCGCTGCTCAAGCAAAACCCCAAGCCAACGGACGCCGACATCGACGCGGCGATGAGCGGGAACATCTGCCGCTGCGGCACCTACTCTCGAATTCGCGCCGCCATCCAGCGTGTGGCCGGCCTGAAAGGAGCGACGCAATGAGCGCGCCCCACGATTCGATGACCTCGGCCCCCAGTGACGCGTCGTCCGACAGCCCGCTCTTGCTCGCCAACGTGAGCCGTCGCGGGTTTCTCATCGGAGCTTCCGCGTTCGGCGGGCTCGTCCTCGCCGTCGGGTTCCCGGCGGCCCTGCGCGCGGCCGACCCGCCCAAGTATGGACGAGATGGAATGCCCGACGGCTGGACCGACAACCCCCTGGCGTTCGTCGCCATCGGCGAGGACGGTACGGTGACCATCGTCTGTCACCGCTCCGAGATGGGGCAGGGCGTTCGCACCGGCATGCCGATGATCGTGGCCGACGAGCTCGAAGCCGACTGGAAGCGGGTGCGCATCGCGCAGGCGCCAGGCGACCAGAAGCGCTTCGGCAACCAGGACACCGACGGCTCGCGCAGCACGCGCCATTTCTTCGAACCGATGCGCCGCTGCGGCGCGGCGGCCCGCACGATGCTCGAAACGGCGGCGGCGACGCGCTGGAACGTGCCCGTGGGCGAAGTGGAAGCGCGGAACCACGAGGTGGTGCATCGCCAGTCGGGGCGGCGTCTCGGATACGGCGCCCTCGCCAAGGACGCGGCCAAGCTCCCGGTCCCACCGAGGGACACGCTGCGATTGAAGGATCCGTCGCGCTTCCGTTACATCGGCAAGGGCGAGCTGAAGCTGGCCGACGGCCCCAACATCGTGAGCGGCAAGGCCCAGTACGGCATCGACACTCGGCTCCCCGGCATGTTCTACGCGGTGGTGGCGCGCCCGCCGGTCTATGGAGGCAAGGTCGCGAAGTACGATGCGGCGGAGGCCCTCAAGGTGCCGGGAGTTGTCCGCGTCGTGGAAATCGAGCAGAGCCCGCCGCCCGCCGAGTTCAACCCACTGGGCGGCGTCGCAGTCGTCGCGCGCAACACCTGGGCCGCGATCAAGGGCCGGCAGGCGCTCAAGATCGAGTGGAACGACGGCCCGAACGCCGGGTACGACTCCACGGCCTTCAAGGCGACCCTCGAGGAGGCGGCGCGCAAGCCGGGGAAGGTGGTCCGCAACGATGGAGACGTTGACGGAGCCATGGCGAGCGCCGCGAGACGCGTCGAGGCCGAATACTACATCCCGCATCTCGCCCACGCGACCATGGAGCCGCCCGCCGCGACCGCGCGCATCGTCCAGGGCAAATGCGAGGCGTGGGGCTGCATCCAGTCGCCGCAGGCCGCCCGTGACCGCATCGCGAAGCGGCTCGGGATGTCAGCGGACAACGTGAAGGTCAATGTCACGCTGCTCGGCGGTGGCTTCGGGCGCAAGTCCAAGCCCGATTTCATGATCGAGGCCGCCGTGCTCTCCAAGGCGATGAGCGGCGCGCCGGTCAAGGTCACGTGGACCCGCGAGGACGACCTGCACAACTCCTACTACCACACCGTCTCGGTCGAGCACCTCGAAGCCGGACTGGACGCCGGTGGGAAGCCGGTGGCGTGGCTGCACCGAACCGTGGCGCCGACGATCATGTCCACGTTCAACCCGGAGGCGAGGAACGAGGCGCCATTCGAGCTCGGCATGAATGCCGTCAACGTACCGTTCGCGATCCCCAATGTCCGTGTCGAGAACCCGGAGGCCACGGCCCACACCCGCATCGGCTGGTTCCGCTCGGTGTCGAACATTCCCCACGCCTTCGCCGTCCAGTCCTTCGTCGCCGAGCTCGCGGCGGCGGCGGGGCGCGATCCCAAGGACTTCTTGCTGGAGCTGATCGGTCCCGCCCGACGCATCGACCCCCGGACCCTGGGCGATACCTGGAATCATGGCGAGGATCCGGAACAGTACCCCCTGGACACCGGCCGCATGCGGCGCGTCGTCGAGACCGCGGCGCGCGAAGCGGGTTGGGGCAAGACGTTGCCCAAGGGCCGCGGGCAGGGCATCGCCGTCGTCTACAGCTTCGTGACCTACGTGGCCGCGGTGGTCGAAGTTCTCGTCAACGACAAGGGCGAGCTGGCGATTCCGCGAGTGGACGTCGCGGTGGATTGCGGCGCCCAGATCAACCCTGATCGCGTCCGCTCCCAGCTCGCGGGCGCCTGCACCATGGGCGTGAGCCTCGCCACCAAGGAAGAGATCAGCTTCAAGGCGGGGCGCGTGGAGCAAGACAACTACAACGCATACGAGATCATGCGCACGGACGCCTCGCCCCGCGAGATCCGGGTCCACCTCATACCCGGGGACTTCAACGCGCCGCTCGGTGGCGTGGGCGAGCCGGGTGTGCCGCCGATCGCGCCGGCACTATGCAACGCGATCTTCGCGGCGACCGGCAAGCGCATCCGGCGCTTGCCGATCCGCGACCAGCTCAAGGCCTGAGCGAGAAGGATCTGCCGGGACGGCGAGCGCCCACACACGACGCTCGCCGTCCCCGGTGGGTCCCCTGCGTCGTCTCCACCAGGGACTGTGGCCTGCTCACCGATCGCCCTGCCGTGACCCCCGATGATCTGCCTCTGGTCGGCGTCACCATCCTGGACCTGACTCGCGTCCTCGCCGGGCCGTATTGCACGCGCTTGCTGGGCGATCTGGGCGCCCGTGTGATCAAGATCGAGCGTCCGGGCGAGGGCGATGAGATGCGACGCAACTATCTGCAGCTGGAGCCTCGCCGTGACGACCAGAGCAGCTATTTCGCCCGGGTCAACGCGGGCAAAGAGAGCGTTGGCGTGGACATGTCACGGCCCGAGGGCCAGGTGATCATCCGCGACCTGGCGAAGGTCGTCGACGTCGTCGTGGAGAACTTCATGCCCGGCGTCGTCACCAAGCTGCGTTGCGACTACGAGACGCTCCGCGCCGTGAAGCCGGACATCGTCTACTGTTCCATCTCGGGCTTCGGCCAGACCGGACCCTGGCGCTCGCGGCCCGCCTTCGCCCACATCATCAACGCCGTCTCGGGCCTCATGCACCTCGAGCAAGGCGACGAGCCGGCGCCGCGCGCGTCCAACCTCCAGGCCGCCGACGTACTCGCGGCCACGCACGCCGCGACCGGGATCCTCAGCGCTCTCATCCGCAAGAGCCGCACAGGCAAGGGCGCGTACTTCGACGTCTCCATGTTGGAAGCGCTCATCGCGGCTGATAGCGTGACGTACGCGGCCGTGCTGAACGGCGGCGAGGAGTACGGGAACCCACGTCCCGGCATGATCGTGGCGCCCATCGGCGATCGCTACCTGGCCATGCAGTTCACCGGCTCGCCACAGCTCTGGCCGCGCCTGTTGGCCGTGATGGGACGTCCCGAGCTCGGGCGCGACTCGCGCTTCGACACCAGTGAGAAGCGGCGGGTGAACTGGCGCGAGCTCCGGCACGTCGTCGAGTCGTGGCTCGCGACGTTCCCGACCGCCGAGGACGCGCTCAGGGTCCTGTCGGACGCGCGCATCCCGTGCGCGCCGGTCCTGCGGCCGGCCGAGGTGATCGCCGAGCCTCACCTGGAGGCGCGCGAATTCTTTCCGACCATGCCACACCCGGCTCGTGGTGCCGTGCGTGTAACAGCGAGCCCGTACCACCTCGACGGCGACGCGCTCCATCCTCGAGCGCCGGCAGCGTATCGCGTGGGGGAGCACACGCGCGCTGTGCTCGGCGACCTCCTCGGCTATTCGCTTGAGCGCATCGCGGACCTGCTTCGCGCGGGCGTCATCGACGCGCCGTAGCACAATGCGGATGCCCAAACCAGTGGCGCCGCGCCCGCGAAGGATCCGAGAGGCCGGGCGGCGGCGACGAGGCGCGCAGCCACCTTACGCGGACTCCCACGCCCTACCCGGTCACCCAGGGGGCACGGGCCAGTCGGCGACGCCGCAGGCATCTCAGCGGACCAGCGGGACCACTCGCGACTTCCGGATTCTCGCGTCACGCGTGACGAGAGGGACACGATGCGCCAGGCTGGTCGCGGCGATGATCTCATCGGCGGGATCGCCCCTGAAGTCCAGGTCTGCGAACGCCCGGCAGAACGTGTCGTGAGCGAGCAGCGCGGACTCCCGCCGTGTCAGATCGCCGGTCAGCGCGTGGAGCAGCACATGGGTGTCAAGATTGAGCATCCCACCGCAGGCCCGTAGACAGGATCTTCCCCTTGCCGTGCTTGGTGATGACGACGCCTTCCGGGTCGACCTTGTCGCAGTCCGCGTCCCGGCATGAGAGCCTCCAGGAGGTGGCCCCGAGGCCGTTCGTTGAGAAGAACAGCTCCACGTCCCGTTGCGAGCGCGCCTCTGGACGCTGCGTTATACTCATCGCCACTTTGCGAACGGACTGTTGAGAGGTGGGGCCTCATGAGTGTGCACTCCATCTGGCTCGACGAGGCCTAAGGCGGACCGGAACAGTCCCATGGGCACACCCACGTCGCCGCATCCGGTCCTCAAGAAGTACTACACGCACGAGGGGGAGAAACAGCCCTTCGTGACCGCGCTGTTCGACGGTGCCGCGCGATACTACGACCGGGTCTGCGGAGTCGGCTCGCTCGGCTCCGGCCAGTTCTATCGCCACTACGTGCTGAGACAGTACGGCCTCGGTCGCGGCATGAAGCTTCTCGACGTCGCGACCGGCACCGGCCTCGTGGCCCGTGCGGCCGTGCGCATCCTCCGTGAACCCGGCGACGTGGTCGGGCTCGACCCGAGCGGCGGCATGCTGCGCGAAGCGCGGAGGACCCTCTCGGTCCCCCTGGTGCAGGGGATGGTGGAGGACCTGCCATTCGGAGACGACGGCTTCGATTTCCTGACCATGGGGTATGCCTTGCGTCACATGGCCGATCTGGCGGTGGCGCTGCGAGAATGCCTGCGGGTCTTGAAGCCGGGGGGACGCGTCCTGCTCCTCGAGATCTCGCGACCTCGCTCCGCCCTGGGCCGGTGGCTCACCCGGATCTACTTCGAGACGGTCCTGCCGCGGGTCACGCGGCTCAGCACGGGCAGCGCGCAGGCCGAACTGCTCATGAGGTATTACTGGGACACGATCGCCGAGTGCGTTCCGCCCGAGACGATCCTGGAGGTCTTGCGGGCGAGCGGCTTCGTCGGAGTCGATCGCCGCGTGCGCGCGGGGGTCTTCAGCGAGTATGTCGGGGTGAAGCCAGCGCGGTGAGCGCCGCCGTGGAGCGACTCCGCCCTCGCGCTCAGCGGATGGCCAGATCGGCCGGCTCGACCCCTCTGAGCCCGTGGCGTCCGAGCCAGCGGAGCAGGCCCCGGCTGTAGCGCGACGTCGTCCGGACCCCGGAGGCTTGCAGTGCGACGTGGCGCTCGATGTGACGTTGCGCCGCGCCCTTGATGACGCTCGACCCCCCGTCCATCCAGCTACGCCCGGCGCGCAGGAGGGCCAGCATCCGCCCGTCGTAGAAATAGGCCACGAGATCCGACCATGCGACCAGCATTGAGGTCTGGACGGCGGCGTACGAGCGGAGCGCCGAGCCGAGCTCGGCCGCCGACGGAATCACGCGTCGCCGCAGGAACGGGCTGAGGGCCTCGGCGACGAGCTCCGCCGAGCGCAGCGCGAGAAAGACGCCGGGGGACAGCATCGGATCGACGAAGCCGAAGGCGTCTCCCACCATGACCCAGCCGGGACCGTACCCCCGTTGCGAGATCAGCTGATAATTGGAGTACGTGGCGACCGACGTCACGCGCTTGGCGCCACCGGCGATCGAGGAGAGCCAGGCGTCGACGGTGATGGCCCGCTCGAGCCGCTCTGCCGGCGTGCGCCCCAGGCGGTCGGCATCCTCCCGACCCACCACGATCCCCACGGAGAGCCGCTCCTTGAACGGGATGCACCAGCTCCAGCCCGCCTTGAGGCGTGCGATGAGCACCTGCCCAGGCGCATCGTCCCAGCTCCACCCCTCGAAGTGGGCGAAGTGCGCCACGTCGTTGCGTGGCCCGACCTGGGCGGGGATCCTCAGCGCGCGGGCCGAGAGCCTGGCGCGGCCCGTGGCGTCGACGATGAGATCGGGTTGCCGACCGTCCAGCATGGGCGCCGCGGCCAGGGTTTCGGGAGCGAGCGCGAGCTCCGCGCCGTCGCGCCCGGTCGGCTCCAGTCGAGCACGAGCGACCGTTCTGTTGGCGCCCGCGGCGACGGCCTTGGCCAGCAATGCCTCGTCGAACCGCGGCCGCGGAATGTTGTAGGCGTAGGGGGGCACGGCCGGAGCGAAGCGCGCGAAGGTGAAGCTGAAGCGGTCCGTTGGCGACCAGATGAAGGACACGCCCGGCTTCACGAGGCCAAACGTCGCGGTCTCCTCCTCGATGCCGAGACGCTCGAGAATCGGGGTCACGGCGGGCACGAGGGACTCCCCCACGAGCAGTTCCGGGCGTCGGCCGTCGTCGAAGAGCGCGACCTCGGCACCCTGGCGAGCGAGGAAGGTGGCGAGAGCGGATCCGCAAGGGCCGGCGCCGATGATGGCCACCCTCATGGATACGCCCGCCTGAGGATCTTGCCGCCCGCCGTCTTGGCGACCGCCTCCACGATCGTGAACTCGAGCGGCACCTTGTACGGAGAGAGCGCGCGGGCGCAGTGCGCCTGGAGAGCGTCGACATCCAAGCTGGCAGAATCGAGGACGATCTCCGCACAGGGCACCTCGCCCAGGCGAGCGTGCGAGCGACCGAACACCCGGGACTCCGTGACGCCCGGGAACCGGTTGATACAGTCCTCCACCTCCTCCGGGAAGAACTTGAGCCCCGCGACGAAGATGACGGCCTTCTTGCGGCCCTTGAGGTAGAGGGCGCCGGCCGCATCCAACCAGCCGATATCCCCCGTCAGGAACCAGCCCTCCCGCGCCACCTGCTCGCGCCGCCGCCACGGCGCGTAATACGCGGAGAAGAGGCCGTCGCCTCGCACGGCGATCTCCCCCAGCGCCCCCGCGTGGAGCCGCTTGCCCTCGTCCCCGAAGACGGCGATGTCGTAGCCGGGCACGGGGTGGCCCACGGACGTGGCGGGCAGACCGTCGGATCCGAGATTGATGCAGGGCAGGCCCGCCTCGATGATGCCGTAGGCTTGGCCCAGCGGCACGCCGTAGACCGCTTCGAAGCGCTCGATCACGGCCGGGGCGATCGGGGCGCTGGTCGAGAGGCAGAGCCGCACGCTCGTGAAAGGCTCCGCCGGTCCGAGGTTCGCCATGCGCTCGAAGTGGAGCGGGGACGCGTAGAGCACGCTAGGCTTGAGCCGCCGGATCGAATCGCGGAGCGGCCCGGGGAGGGTGTCGGGGCACATGAGGACGTGCGCGCCGGCCCGGACGTAAGCGACGATCGTCACCGCGAAGTGGTAAGCCAGCGGCAGCACCCACAGGATGCTGTCCTCCTCCGTGAAGCGCAGCACGGAATCCGCGGCTCGGACGCGCGCAGCGGTCGCTTCGTGTGACAGCACGACGCCTTTGCTGCTCGCGGTGGTGCCGGAGGTGAACCGGACGAAGGCGGGGTTGAGCTGCGTGAACTCCACTGGGCCATTGGCGTCACGATCGGTCCACTGGAACGTGAGCCCGTCGCACTCGCCGCCCGACATGACCGCTCCGCCTTCCCCGCCCGAGAGCCGATCGGCCTTGGGCCAGGACAGGCGCCCGTTCACCTGGACCTCCGTCGTGATCTGAGCGGCCTCCGCCGGCGTCAGGTGGGTGGCCAGCGGCGTCAGGCAGGCGCCCGTGGCCAGGAGGCCGAAGGCGGCCGGCAGATACGCCAGGCTATTGGGCGCCATGAGCCCGATCCGATGCCCGGGCTCCACACCCTGGGCGATGAGGAACGCGGCCACGCGCCGGGCCTCTCGGGCCAGCTGTCCGTAGTCGAGCGATCGGCCCGATGCCACGTCGGTCACGGCGGGGCGGCTCGTGTGCCTCTCGGCCGATGAATAGAGGAGCTCCGCGAGGTTCATCGGAGCACTACCGCCGCGCGGCCTGCCGGGCGGCCGCCATACCGACGGCCTCGCCCGTGGCCAGACACGTGCCGATGACGCGCGCGGACCCGAGAGCTTCGTGCGAGGCGCTCATGCAGCGTCCGGCCACGAAGAGATTCTCCACGTCCCGCGCCTGAAGGCAGCGCAGCGGGATCTCGTAATATTGCCCGTCGCCCAGATACTCGTACGTGGCCCCGAGCCGTCCCTCCTCCCACAGCTCGATGGGCCAGCTCGCTCGGGCCACCGCGTCCTCGAACCGGCGCCCGGACAGGACGTCCTCGCGGGTCAGCTGATAGCGTCCGATCACGCGGCGGCTCTCACGGACTCCGACCTGGGGCGCGGCATGCGAGACGAAGGCCCGGGTGAAGGGCGGCATGGTCTTCAAGAGCGCGGTGACTGCGAGGGCGCGCTTCCTGCCCTCCTGCTCTGCCATCGTCAGGAAGTCGCGGCCTGCCGGGAGCTCCTCCGCGATCCCGCTCAGCGTGAGCTTGCAGACGACTTCCCCGGCCTGCGGAGACGGTCCCAGCGTCAGATTCGACGCGCCCTTCGGCAACCGCCCCTCGCGCTCGGCGGCCACCAGGGCCCGGAGCAGGGCCACGCGCGGGCCTGGCCCGAGGGCGTCGGTGTCGACGTCTTGGAGCACGAAGACCAGCGACGGCAGCTGCCGCTCGGCGACCGGCGCAGTCTCTGTGGCAGCGCCGGCCTCCCGCGCGACGACGGCGTCGCCGCTCGTGTCCACGACGGCCCGAGCCGTCAGCTCGAGGAGCCGCTCCCAGGTGGCGACGCGGAGCGCCTCGATCCGACCCGCTCGGGCCTCGACCCCGATGAGGTAGGCGTGGAGGTACACATCCAGACGCGTGGCCGAGGATGTGATCTCGTCCGCCAGGCAGGCGAAGGCGAACGGGGTGTACGGCAGGACGAACGTCCGCCCTCGGCGCACGGGATGCCCGCAGCCAGGCATGATCGCCAGCCGCCGCGCGAAGACGTCGGCGAACCCCGCGTTGAGGGGCTCCGGCGGTCCGGCCGGCGAGGTCTGATAGAGCCCGCAGATCGTGCTCACCATGCCGGCGGTCGCCATGCCCCCGAGAAAGCCATAGCGCTCGATGAGCGCGCTGCGCGCGCCGGCGCCGGCCGCCGCGACGGCCGCGGCGAGTCCGGCGGCGCCGCCCCCAACCACCACGACGTCGTAATTCACGGGATTCGCGTCCACCCCATGCCCTCGCGGACGACCTCGACGATCCGCCCCACCTCGTCCTCGGCCGCGGCTCCCTCGATCCACGAGATGACGAGATTCGACCGGGTCGCGCACCGGTTGAAGAATACCCCGATCCCGGGCCGCGGAAGGACGGCCGGAGCGTGGTACGCGTTGACGATGCGGCGGCCGAACGCGGACCCGAGCACCGCGGGAAAGTCCATGACGTCGGCGCAGTTGAAGGAGAAGGTCTCTCGCTCCGAGGTCCCGGGCAGGTCTCGGAGCATCATCGAGAGTGGGCGGTATTGCAGAAATTCCATGGCCACCGAGTTGGCCTCGATCTGCCCGTCGCGGACGGCGTCCGCCATCTGCCGGCGCAGGGCGCTCGCCAGGGCCGCCACGTTCGCGGTCTCGGAGGGCTTGAACCGCGCGAAGTGGAACGCGAGCACGTTTCCGAAGGTCGGACCCGGATCGCCCTTGGGCCGCAAGTCCACCGCGATCGGGACGAGAAAGGGAACGTCCGGGAGCCCCCGCCGCTCCCAGAGCTCGGCCATGGCGCGGCCCACGAGAGCCAAGCGCCAGCAGATCTCTCGCATGGCGCGCGAGCCCGCGGCCTGCGGATCGCGTTCGACGAAGCTCTCCTGCCGGAAGCGGGCCCGTCCAGGCGATATGAGGCCAGTTCCCGGGGACACCGGGGCAACAGCCGTGAGCGTTCGCATGTAGTGGACGCTTTGACGGGCCAGCCGCCCACGCTCCCTGAGCGGCCGCGGATCCGGCTGCGGCGTGAACGCCCAGGGCGCGCCTCGCGGGGCGGACTGGTTCTCTTCCTGGTCGAAGCGAGCCAGGTGCCTCAACAGATTTTGCCCTCCTCGTGGATCCATGAGGGGATGAAACCAGGTCAACACGAGAACGCCGTGTCCCCTTGCCGGCTCCGGCCCGCAATCGACGATCAAGAATCGCAGGGGCGGATCGCGTCGCGGATCGATCACCGAGCTGAGCTCCGATTCCAGTTCCGCGTGAAGCTCTTCGCGTGAGGCGACGGACCGATGACGCACGGGCGGAGGCACCAGCGCGGCGCGCGGGCCGGCGGCCCAGTGCAGCCGGCCCCAGGGAAACGGCCGCCGGAGTCGCGCGGCCGGCCACGGGCAGAAATCCAGGAGTCGGTCGAGAGCCCGGCGGATCCGCTCGGGGGCGATGGGTCCGTCGCACTCGACGACCAGGAGCGTGTTGCTGCTCACGTCTCGGCCCTTGCAGAGCGAGTGCATCGCGATGAGGACCAGATCGGCGCCACGCAACGGTAACCGGCGGCCGGGCATTCTCACAGATCTCCGAAGCGGCCGGCACATCATCGCGCGGGTACGGCCCAGCCGGATCGCTAGGCCGGGCGCCTACGTCGACAGATGTAGGTCGCCAGCGTGCGGGGGGAGCGGACGGTCTCTTGGACGAGGTCCTCGTCGGGAATCCAGAACCCGAATTCGGCCTCGATGAAAAGCAGGACCTTCAGCAAAGCCATGGAGTCGAGGCCGGCGAGCTCGAGATCGTCGTCAGGCTGAAGCGGATGGCCGCGGGCCATGATGCTGCTGTTGATGAACGCGGTCAGGACGGCGGCGACCTCTTCGGGCTCGATTCGGCGGACGCGCGCGGTGGGCATCGTCACGCGCGGTGGCGCTTTCTCCGCACCGACATGTCGAATTCAACACTACAGTCGCCACCCCATCAGGTCAATACGGTCGTGGCCGGTCACGGGGTCGCGGGCGCGAAGAGCTGCCGCATTTCGGCCCGGAGCTGTCGGAGGCGATCCTTGACCTGCGCGACCCGCGCCAACTGTTCGGGCGTCAAGAGCGCCCGGACCTCGAGCATGAGCTTCGCGCTCTCCTGAAGACGCTGCTCGCGGAGCTGCGCGATCCTCTGGAGCTGGGGCTGCAGATCCGCGTCCTTCAATGGGCCGGGCGCGAGCAGCTTGTCGCTGAGGTCCCGCTGCGCCTGGCGCAGGTCTCCGGCCAGGGCGCGCGACGCCGCGCGACGCGCGGCCAGAATCTCCCGGACCTTCGCGTCCTGCTCGGGTGACAGGCCCGCGCTCCGGACCAGGAGCGGCAGCATCATCCCCGCGTCGCCCGCGCCGCCTCCGGGGCCGTGGCGGTGCATCCCGGACTGGGCGCGCGTGGGCGTCCACGCGCCTAGGACCACGACGAGGGCGATCACCATCACGAATCCGATCGAGTGGATCTGCGGTCTCGACATCACGGTTCCTCCTGTCTGTCTCGGTTAGAGCTCGGTGTCCGGCGCCTCGAACAGATCGAGGAGTCGGGCCACGTGCGCGGTCTCATCGCATCCCGCCGTCGTCGCCCAGTCTGGCCACTCGCAGTCCGCGACGCGGTCGAGAGCGTCGGCGGAGAGACTTAGGACCCCAACATCCGGGACGGACGCGGCCAGGCGCCCGTCGGTCGAAAACATCGGCAGCGAGAATTCCGTCAGGAGCACGGACGCCTCATGGTCCGCACGTTGCCGCGCCGCCGGACCCGGCGCGTCCGGACCTCGGATGGCGACGTGACCCCAGACGGCCAGCGTGACGACGAGCGAGGCCGCGACGGCGGCGATCGCCCAAGACCGCGTCCGGGCCACCGCGCGCGTCCGGGGCGGGTCGGTCGCGAGCAGAACGTGCCTCACGGTCGTGAGCTCCGAGCCCACACGACGGTGGCGGTCGCCGCAGGCGGCACACGCCGTCATGTGAGCGCGTTCGTCGGCGGTGCCGTCGCCGGCCAGCAGTGAAATCAGCGCCGCGTCGGACAGACACCGGCTCATGCCGAGTCGCCGACAGCCGCGGTGCGAAGGTGCCGGATGGCGCGGAAGAGATGGCGCTTGACGCTTCCCGGAGTCAGGCCGAGCGTGCTGGCCACGGCGTCGGTCGGCCAGCCCTCGAGATGTCGCAGGACGAAAACGTCACGCTGACGATCGGACAGGCCGCGAAAGGCCGCCCAGATCCGTTGCCACGTCTCTTTGCTGATAGCTGCCTCCTCGGGCGTGGGCTCTTTGCTCGTGAGCGTGACGTCTTCCACGCGATCGCTCTGTCGCCGAAACCGCCACCACCAACCCGCGCGCCGGCGATCCCGACACGCGTTGACGGCCACCCGCGTCAGCCACGCGGCCCAGTCGCACGGCGGACCAGGCTGACGACGTGCCTGATGAAGCTTGAGAAACACGTCCTGCACGACCTCTCGGCTCTCGTCGCGATCGGCGAGCAGCAGCCCGCACAGGCGGTGGAGACGCCCCGCGTGCCTCTCGAAGAGCTCCTCATAGGTCGGCGAGCGAGCCGCGATGGTCGGAGCGTCACCGATCAGCACGTCCAGCCGCCTTGATTGACGAATCCGGCGCCTCCTGGTTGACACATCCCTCGGGTCATCGCCTTCCCGCTCTGCTCGATGAGCGCGCTACCGCGAAAGCCCGGGCGGCGGGGGCGGCGGAGGTCCGGGCGGCGGTGGAGGTGGAACGCGAACCGGAGCTGGTGCTGTCGCGGCCGGCTGCCGCGTGTACGTCGGCAGGGAGCCTCTGACCGGGATCTGGTTGCCCTTGGCGTACATGCACTGCATGTAGGTCATGTCGTACCGGTGCTGCACCGATGCCTCCGCGCCCCAGGCGTTGCTCGCGCCGACTGCGGTCCCACCGAGCAAACCGGCGCCCGCACCCACCGCCGCCCCGGTCGCTGGACTCCCGGCGGCGGCGCCCACCGCTGCCCCGGCAGCCGCTCCGAGCACCGTCCCGATGGCCGCTCCGCTCACGGAGCTCCGGGTCGACGCCCGCTCCGTCGTCGTCCCCGTCTGTTGCGCCGCCCACTGGCGGCAGACCGCGTCATCTGCCTGGAACTGCTCGAAGGGCTTCCCGCTGCCTGGAAGCACCATCACGCTCGGCCCGGTGGGAATCGTCGCGCATGCGGCCATGATTAGCCCGGCGGCGACAGGAAGGACGGACGATCTCTGCATCATGGGTGGCCCGACTCCTCTCTACTGAGGCCTCGGCGGGACTTTGATCCATGCCTCAGGACACGTGGCTGCGTTGGGATAGTAGGCGTTAGCGCTGGGGCAGTAGTACCAGTACGTTTGCGGCGGCGGCGGAGCCGGCGCCGGCTCCGGCTGCACGTACACCGGCGGGGGCTCGACGACGACCGGTGGCGGAGCGTAGCCGTAGTACGGCGGGTCATACCACCAGTAGGGATACGGCCAGTAGGGATACGGCGCGCCCCACCAGAACGCGGGACCGACGCCGACGAAGACGCGGGTCCGGATGCCGGGACGATGCCCGTGCCATGCAAGGCTCGGGACTGCGGGAACGAGAAGGAGCGCGATCGCCAGGAGCGGAACCGCCGCTGACTTTCTCATCTCTCCCTCGCTACGCTTGGACGGACAAGGCCCGGACGAAATTCAGCCACGTCGCCGGCCCCGCCGGCGTCTGTCTCCCAAGGCTCATGCGTTGCCTCCAGCCGTTGAGACGAGACCACCGGCGTTCCCGTTGACACGCGCGCTCCCGTGACGGCGGCCCTCGGCCAGGGGCCTCCTTTTCGACGCCGACGTACACGGAGGCGATGCCACCCGCGTCTCACCGGACAGAGAAGGGAGGGGATCAACCATGCGTCAGGTCATCGCTCTCGTTGTGGCACTCGCCTTGATGGTCGGCGCGGCAACCCCGGCCGCCTATGCCGGCACGGGCACGAATGTCGCCCTCGGGCTGGCTTCCTTCGCGGTGTTCAACCAGCTCGTCGGACCTCTATTCCATCGGCGGCCACCGGTTCGTGAGGTCGTCGTGGAGCGACCCGTGTACCACGTCGTGGAGCGACCCGTGTACCACCAGGTGTACGCGCCGCCGTCTCAGGTGGTCGTGGTTCAGCCCTCGCCCGCTTACCCCACCGTCGTCCAGTACTCGACCGGGCGGTACGAGCTCCGCGGCGACGGCATCTACACCCCCTATCAGTGGGTCTGGATTCCCAACGCGCACCCACTTCCTCCCCCGCCGCCACCTCCGCCCGCGTCGTAAGTCGGCCCCCGCACGAGGCCGAGGCTCCGAGGAGTGAGCGCTCCTCCGGAGCCTCGGCCCTGGCGAGCACGTCTCGAAGTGGAGTACGATACGGCCACTTCGACGCGCGGGCCGTCTCGAGGCCGGCAAGGAGGAGCGGACGATGCCGTATGACCTGGTGATCCGGAACGGCATGGTGATCGACGGGTCAGGTTTGCCGCGATTCCCCGCCGACATCGGCGTGCGGCACGGCCGCATCACGGCGATCGGCCGTATCCGCGAGCGCGCGCGCGAGGTAATCGACGCGGACGGCCAGGCGGTGACGCCCGGTTTCGTCGACGGGCACACGCACATGGACGCGCAGATCTTTTGGGATCCGCTCGGCACCTGCTCGTGCTGGCACGGCGTCACCACCGTCGTGATGGGCAACTGCGGCTTCACGCTCGCGCCCTGTGGAAAGTCCGAACGGCACCTGGTCGTGCGCAATCTCGAACGCGCCGAGGACATCGCGGCCGAGGCGATGGACGCGGGCATCGAGTGGACGTGGACCACGTTCCCGGAGTTTCTCGATCGGGTCGACGCCCTGCCCAAGGGCATCAACTACGCGTGCTACGTCGGCCACTCCGCCCTGCGCACCTACGTCATGGGCGAGCGCGCGTTCGAGACAGCCGCCACCGAGGACGACCTCCGGGCGATGGAGCGCGAGCTCCGCGACGCGATCCGTGCCGGCGCCATCGGCTTCACGACCTCGCGCTCGCCGAGCCACGAGACCCCCGACCGCCGCCCCGTCGCGAGCCGTCTCGCCACCTGGGAGGAGGTGCGGCGGCTGGTCGGCGCCATGGGCGAGATGAATGCGGGGCTCTTCGAGCTCGCCGGCGAGCGGTTCGGCGGCGATCCCGAGGGCCTGCGCGCGTACCACGTGCGGTTGCGCGACCTGGCCGTGGAGAGCGGACGCCCCGTGACCTGGGGCCTCTTCAGCAGGCGGGACGACCCCGAGGTCTGGCGGACCTACCTCGACCTGCTCGAGGAGACGGCCGCCGCGGGCGGCCGTATGTTCGCCCAGGTGCACAGCCGTGCGCTCGCCGTGGTGCTCTCGTTCAAGACCAATCTGCCGTTCGACCGGCTGCCAGTCTGGAAAGACCTGAGAGCGCTGCCGCTCGACGAGCAGAAGCGCCGCCTGCGCGATCCCGATCTGCGCCGGCGCCTGGTCGAGGCCGCGCACCAGCGCGACGAGCGGCGCGCTATCGGCGCGGAGCCGCGGCCCGCCGCCTACGAGTGGATCTTCGTCTTCGACACCGTCGAGGGGCCGCACCGCTCGGTGGCGGACGTCGCGCGCGAGCGCGGCCTGGATCCCGTCGAGGCGATGATCGCCCTCGCGCTCGAGACCGACCTCGAGCGGTTCTTCCTCCAACCCATCGCCAACGAGAACCAGGCCCACGCGCTCGAGCTGATCAAGCATCCGCGCACGGTCGTGACCTTCTCGGACTCCGGCGCGCACGTCTCGCAGATCATGGACGCCTCGCTCCAGACCCACTTGCTCAGCCACTGGGTGCGCGCGAAGCAGGCGCTCACGCTCGAGCAGGCGGTCCGCATGCTGAGCTTCGAGCCGGCGACGCACTGGGGCTTTGCGGATCGCGGCCTCATCCGGGAGGGGCTCCGGGCCGATCTCCTCGTCTTCGACCCTGAGACGATCGCGCCGGAGATGCCGGAGGTGGCCCACGATCTCCCGGCGGGAGCCCGCCGCCTCGTGCAGCGGGCGCGGGGGATCTCCGCGACCGTCGTGAACGGCGAGATCGTGCTGCGCGACGGCAAGCCGAGCGGGGCGCTCCCGGGGCAGCTGCTGCGCGGCCCCCTCGCGCGGAGGGCGTGACCTCAGGTCCGGTACGACGGATCGCGGCGATCGAGGCGCCGGAGGAGCCCGGGCCACACCAGCATGGACCGGCTCCCGCGGGACCGCCCCGCCGTCATGACCTGCGCGTAGGTGGTCTCGATGATGTCCTTGGGAACCGGAATCAACTCGCCTCCGCCCGATTGCGCACGCACCTGGATCGCGCAGGACGTCTCGAGATAGTACATCGCGACGAACGCGTCGGCGACGGTCTCACCCACCGTCAACAGTCCGTGGTTTCTGAGGATCAGGGAGGTCCTGTCGCCGAGGTCCGCGACGAGCCGCGGCTTCTCGTCGTCTCGCAACGCCGGACCCTCGAAGTCGTGGTAGCCCAGGCTCGCCAGCACGGAGATCGAATGCTGCGAGATCGGGAGCAAGCCCGCCCGCTGTGCCGAGACGGCCACGCCGTTCAGGGTGTGGGTGTGGAGGACGCACTTGGCATCGTGCCGTGCGGCGTGGATGGCGCTGTGGATCACGAAGCCGGCCGGATTGACCGGATACGGCGAGTCCTGAATCGTGTTGCCGTGAACGTCGATCTTGACCAGGCTCGACGCCGTGATCTCGTCGAAGAACATGCCGTACGGGTTGATGAGGAACTGATCCTCGGTGGACGGCACCCGGGCCGTGAGGTGCGTGAAGACCAGATCCTCCCAGCCGTAGTGCGCCACGAGCCGATAACAGGCGGCGAGATCCACCCGCACCGCCCACTCCTCGGGCGAGACCTTGTCCCGCAGCGACGGGATGTCGTGAGCCGTGGCGTTCATAGAGGGTCCCCCTCTCGGCGCGATCGTGGCCTGCTCACGAACCTTGTAACCCAGAACGGCGGGCAGGGCAATCCGCGAGGTGGGCGGCTCGCTCAGTACTCGGCGAGGCGGTCGTTCTCGCGATAATCCACCGGAGCGTCGATCAGCACGGGACCGGCCGCCTGGAGCGCGCGCTCGAGGGCCGGCCTGAGCTCTTTGGCCGCGTTGACCCGCACGCCCTCGCAGCCGAACGCATGCGCGAGGGCGACGAAGTCCGGGTTGCCGAAGTCGACGCCCGCCGCTCGCCCGAACTGCCGTTGTTGCTTCCAGCGGATCACGCCGTACCCGTCGTCGCGGAAGATCAGCACCACGACGTGGAGCCCCAGGCGAACCGCCGTCTCGAGCTCCTGGACGTTCATCATGAGGCCTCCGTCGCCGGTGACGGCCACGACGCGGCGCTCCGGCTCGGCGAGCTTCGCGGCGATCGCGCCCGGTAACCCGATACCCATGGCCGCGAACCCGTTGGAGATGATCACCGTGTTCGGGACGCTGGCTCTGAAGCGCTTCGCCACCCAGAGCTTGTGGGCGCCGACGTCGGAGATGACGAGATCGTCGGGTCGCAAGACCGACTCGAGGTCCCAGATGATGCGCTGCGGAAGGAGGGGAAACGCGTCGTCGAGGCGGCGCGGGTCGTCGGGCGAGTGGCCAGGCGGGACCCGCTGCGGGCGGGCCGCCACGAGCGGGGCGAGGAGCTCGAGGGCCTCGCGTACATCGGCCACGACCTCGACCGCCGGCTGATACCGCGCGTCGACCTCGGCCGCCGTGAAGTCGATGTGGACGATCTGGAGCTGGCCCGACGGATTCCACCTCGCCGCGGCGTATTCCACCGGGTCGTAGCCAACCGCGATCACCACATCCGCGCTCGTGAAGCCGACGCGGGCCGGCTCGTCCGACGCGAGCCCGACGGTGGTCCGCGCCAGCGGGTGATTGGCCGAGATCGCCCCCTTCGCCATGAAGGTGGTGACGACCGGCATCTGTGCCCGCTCGGCGAGCGCCGTCAGCTCCCTGGACGCCCGGCCGCGGATCACGCCGTTCCCCGCGAGAATCAGCGGTCGCGCGGCCCGATTGATGATGTCGGCCGCGCGCGCGAGCGACGGTCGGTCCGGCGAAGGCCGGCGGGGGCGGTCGGCGAGGAGCGGCTCGCCCTCGGCGGCGCCCTGGGCGACATCCTCGGGCAATTCGAGGTGGCAGGCGCCCGGCTTCTCTTCCTGCGCGCGCTTGAACGCCTTGCGCACGGCTTCGGCCACGACCGCGCCCGTCTCGATGCGGGCGTTCCACTTCGTGAACGGCCGGAACACGTCGACGATATCGACGTACTGGTGCGACTCCTTGTGGAGCAGGTGCCGGGCGAGCTGGCCCGTGATCGCCACGACCGGCGCACGGTCGAGGTTCGCATCGGCGAGACCGGTGGCGAGGTTCGTGGCGCCCGGCCCGAGCGTGGCCAGGCACACGCCGGCCTGACCCGTCAGCCGGCCCCAGACGTCCGCCATGAACGCTGCCGCCTGCTCGTGTCGGACCGGAACGAATCGAATGGTCGACCGGGCGAGCGCCTCGTTGACATCCAGCGTCTCCTCGCCGGGTACGCCGAACACGTACCGCACGCCCTCGCGCTCCAGACAATGGACCAAGAGCTCGGCCCCGGTCATCGCATGACCTCCCAGACGTTCGTGCCGGTCAACGAGGACTCTACCGCGGTTTCGCCGTGAGCCTTTGGCCGCACCGGGCCAGGTCGCGAACGGCCCGGGCGCTACCTCCAGTACCACGTGTTCGACACCGCGGCGTTCGGCAGCGGCTTTGCCACCGGCAGGCTGCGAGACGCGATCGCCTCGAGGCCCCCGAGAGCCAGAATCAGCAACATGATGACGACGAGCATCAAGAAAAACGCGCGCATCGCTCCTCACCTTCCCTCATTACACCCATTCATGGATTGAGATGCGCGTGGTCAGGGAGCGGATTCGCGCGTCCGGCGTTCTCCGCGCGAATCCTCCGATGGTGCTCGCGCGTCCCAAAAATGGAGGATGGCGACTATGGCGAAGCGAGTCCTGGCACCAATTGCCGCTCGAGAGCGCAGCGCGGCGATCGTCCCCGTGGTCTTCGCCCTCGCCCACGGCAGCGGAGCGACCGTCCGTCTCCTCAGGATCTTCCCGGTCCCCCATCGCGTGATCGGACCGCGTGGAGAGACGGTCGCGTATGCCGATCAGGAGATGGCGCGCCTGACGGCCGAGGGACTCGACGACCTCCGCCGGCTCGAGGTCGAGCTCGACGGGATCCCCGTGGAGAGCGTCGTCCGCTTCGGCGAGCCCGCCCAGGAGATCCTGCTCGAGGCCGAGGCCTTCGACGCCGATCTCATTGCGCTCGCGACGTCCAACCGCGGTCGTCTGCGCGGCGCCCTCCTGCCCGGCGTGGCCGAGCGGGTCGCCCGCAAGGCGCCGGTGCCCACGCTGGTGCTTCGAGAACCTCGCGCAGCTGGAAACGCCTGATCGAGCCGGGTTGACTCCCGGGCGCCGGCCCCCGCAGAGTAGCGCGGATGAGCGAGCCGGCCATGATCCATGAGGCGACGATCCTCGAGCTTCAGGCGGCGTTCGCCGATGGCCAGCTGACCGCGGCGCGGCTGACCCGCCATTTTCTCGAGCGTATCGAGGCCTACGATCGGAGCGGCCCCCGACTCAACGCCGTGCTCGAGGTGAACCCCGAGGCGCTCGAGATCGCGGAGGCCCTCGATCGCGAGCGCGCCTCGGCCGGCTCCCGGGGTCCACTCCACGGGATCCCCGTCCTTCTCAAGGACAACATCGCCACCGCCGACCGCCTCCACACGAGCGCCGGATCGCAGGCGCTCCGAGACGTCGTCGCCCCGCGCGACGCGTTCCTCGTGACGCGACTGCGCGCCGCGGGCGCCGTGATTCTGGGCAAGGCCAACATGACGGAGTGGGCCAACTTCATGACCACCGGGATGCCCGCCGGCTACAGCTCGCGCGGCGGCCAGGTCGTGAACCCGTACACGGCGAGCGCGAGCCCGGGCGGCTCCAGCAGCGGCTCGGCGGTCGCGGTGGCCGCGGGTCTCTGCACGGTGGCCGTCGGCACCGAGACCTCAGGCTCGATCCTGAGCCCGGCCAACGCGAACTCGGTCGTCGGCATCAAGCCGACGCTCGGGCTCGTCTCGCGAGCCGGGATTGTCCCGATCGCGGCGAGTCAGGACACGGCCGGGCCGCTCGCGCGCACGGTGGCGGACGCGGCCGCGCTCCTCGGCGCGCTGACGGGCGTCGACCCCCGCGACCGCGCCACGCGAGGGAGCCGTGCGCATTCCCGCCGCGACTACACCGCGTCCCTCGATCCTCGAGGGCTCGAAGGGGCCCGCGTGGGCGTCCCGCGCGCCGTGTTCTTCGAGCATCTCCACGCCGCCGAAGTCCCCGTGATCGACGCGGCCCTCCGCGAGCTCCGCGACGCCGGCGCGCTCGTCGTCGATCCGGCCGACATCAAGACCGCGCGCGAGGTGGCGGACTTCCGCTCCGACGTGATGCTCTACGAGTTCAAGCGCGACCTGAACCGGTATCTGGCCGGGCTCGGCGCGGCGTCGCCGCTCAAGTCCCTGCGTGACCTGATCCGCTTCAACGAGGCCCGGCCGCGCGAGATGCTGCGCTTCGGGCAGGTGCTCCTGCTCGCCGCGCAGTCGACGAGCGGGCTGAAGGCGCCGACCTATCGCGTGAGCCGCGCCGAGGACATCCGGCTCTCGCGGACCGAGGGCATCGATCCCGTGCTGGAGCGCGCGGGCCTCGACGCGCTGGTCTTTCCCGGCGTGACCGGCGCGGCGATCGGCGCCAGGGCAGGCTACCCCAGCATCATCGTCCCCGCCGGCTACACCGCCGAGGGCGCGCCGATCGGGCTGGCCTTTCTCGGCCGCGCAGGAAGCGAGCCCACGCTGATCCGCCTCGCCTACGCGTTCGAGCGCGCGACCCGACACCGACGCCCGCCGGCGAGCGTCGCGTGAGCGCCACGGCGAGTCGCCGCTCCGAATATAATCCGACCCGACGGACGTGGCCCGAGGCGACGGAGGAGACGGCATGACCCCCGAGGCGTGGTTCGACGGACTGACGGCGGAGCTGCTCGCGCGGAGCCCCTTCCGCCGCTCGGAATACTTCAGACGCTTCGCCGCCGGAACGCTGAGTCGCGACCAGGTGTGGGGGCACATCTCCCAGCACTACCTGCTGATCGCCGAGTTTCCGCGGATCTTCAGCGGCATTCACACCCGGTGTGACGACTTCGAGGTTCGCAAGGACTGTGCGCGCCACCTGCTCGTCGAGGACCTCGGATACTTCGGCGGCCGCGTGGGCGGGACGCCCGATCACGACGAGCTGTTTCGCCGGATCGGCGACGACCTCGGCTACGCGCGCGACGCGTACGGGTCCATCGTGCCCGCCCCCGAGATGGCGGCGATCATCGACTTCTTCCGGCGACTCGCCCACGAGGTTCCCTGGAGCGCGTCCCTCTGCGCGACGGCCCTGCTCGAGGAACAGGTGGTCGAGATCGCGCAGACCGTGGGACGCGCCCTCGTCCAGCACTATGGCGTGCGCCCGGAGTGGGGCGGCCTGAACTACACGGTGCACGAGGCGATCGAAAAGGAGGAGTCGGGCGAAACGAAGAACACGATCCTCAAGCATCTGAGAACGCCGGCCGCGCGTGCCGCGGCCGAAGCGACGATGCGCGAGATGCACGGGCTCCTCGAGGCCTACGCCGAGGGGCTCGCCCGCCGACACCTCTCCTGAGATGCGCACGTCACGGCCGATGAGGTCCGGCGGGGCCGCCGAGCATCCGGCGGACGGTGCGGCGCAGGTCGTCCAGGCCGAAGGGTTTCTCGAGCACGACCGGGTTCGTCTCTCGAAGGAAGGGCTCGTAATCCGGTAGGACTGTGCTCCCACTGATGAAGAGCACCCGGCGACCGCTCCCGGGCCAGCGGCGTTCGACTTCTCGGTAGAGGCCGACGCCGTCCAGCCGCGGCATCCGTAAATCACTCACGACGAGGTCGTACCACTGCGCCTCGAGCCGGCGCATCGCGTCGAGTCCGTCCTGTGCAGATTCGACCTCCAGGTCGTCCATCTTCAACGCCTCGGCCACGAACCCTCGGACGGACTCCTCGTCGTCGACGATGAGGACACGCGGGGGCGACATCGTCACTTCGGGTCTAAGAGGCACTGCGCGGCGCGGGACGGGCGGAAGCCCGACAGAGGTTAGGCCTGTGCCGAACGCGGGTCACACCCATGGTTTATAAGGGCCCGCCGAGCCGTTCACAAGTGCCTTTCGCCTTCGGGCCGCCGGACCGACCAGGCAAGCGTTCCAATCTGTTTGGTGTCCAGCGCGGGCCCCCCTCATAATGTGTCTACATGACCCGCGGGAATCCCGCGTTCACCACGAAGGAGGGCGGCATGCGACGGGTCGGACTTCTGCTGGTGGCTATGGGGCTCGTTGCAAGCGGCTGCGCGGCGAGGACGACCACGACGACGATGGGGCCGCCGCCGGCCCCCGCGATCGTGGATATCTCTGGCAAGTGGGTCGGAACATGGCAGGGGTACGACGCCCAAGGCATCCCGCGCACCGAAGACGCGACTGCCGACTTGCTCCAGCAAGGCTCGCGCGGCAGCGGACGGATCGCGCTGCACACCACCGGCGTTGCCACGGCGGTGCCCGTGGCGCTGCGTAACGCTGGGCTCACCGGCGTGCGCGTGGATTTCCAGGTGTCGCGCAGCAAGGTCGTCATGCGCCACGCGCTCGGCCCCAGGCTCTTCACCGCCGACTTCACCGTCGAGGGTGACCGCATGTCCGGCTACGTCCGTGACGCCAAACCCTCGGTGATGATCGTCCTGACGCGGCTGAAGCCGGCGGTGCCGATCGCCGCCGCGCCTCCGCCGCCTCCCCCGGTTCTGCTTCCCTCGACTCCGCCGGCCCCGGCGCCGGCACCCGCCGCTCCCGAGCCGCCGAAGGCGCCGGAGCCCATCGCCGCCGCGCCCGCCGAGCCGGGCCGACCCGAGCCGAAGGAGTTCGCAGAGGTCGCCGAGGTGAAGCCGATCTACTTCGACTTCGACAAGTACGACATCCGGCCCGACGACGCGAAGATCCTCGAGGCGAACGTCGAGTGGCTCAAGGCGCACCCAGAGATGCTCGTCCTGATCGAGGGGCACTGCGACCCGCGGGGCACGCCCGAGTACAACATCGCCCTCGGCGAGCGCCGGGCGCGAGCGGCCCGCAACCACCTGATCTCGAGTGGCGTCGCGGCCGACCGCATCTCGGTCGTGAGCTTTGGGGCGGAGCACCCGGTCTGCACGGAGGAGACCGAGGAGTGCTATGCGAAGAACCGCCGGGCTATCTTCCTCGTGAGACCGCGCTGAACTGTCGGAGCGGGATGTTGGTGTAGATGATCGTGCCGTCGGGCTCGATGATCTGGTGGATCCCGCTCCCCTGCATCTGGCTCCACTCGATCGGCATACCGTAGAAGCGCAGCACCCGCGCCACGTACTCCCGGGTCTCCGGATACGGCGGGACGCCGCCGAACGCCGCCACCGCCCCCTCGCCGGCGTTGTACGCCGCGATGGCGAAGTGCAGGTTGGAACGGAACCGCTCGATGAGGCCGCGCAGATGGCGGACACCCGCATCGATGTTCTCTCGCGGGTTGAAGGAGTCCCGGACGCCGAGGAGCGCTGCGGTCTCTGGCATCAGCTGCATGAGCCCACGCGCGCCCTTTCGCGACACGGCGCGATGATCGAATCCCGATTCCGCCCGGATGACCGCCCAGATGAGGCGCTCCGGCACCGCGTGTCGGGCGGCCGCCTCGGCGATCTCCCGAGCGTAGGCCCCGTCATCGATCCGCGACGGCCTCCGCGACGCGCGCGTCGCGACCGGCGTGACCGTCATCCGCGCGGAGGGATCGGTCCGGGTGCTCGTGATCCCGTCTGGGACGGCCCGCTTGTGCATCTCCGCGCCGACAGGCACCGCTGTCGTGATAGTGGCCGTGACCGCGAGGAGGATCAGCGAGCGAGAACCGAAGCCGTCCATCGGCAGGACTACAGGGCAAATCTGATACCGGAACAGGATTTCCAGAAATATCAATAGGATCGGCGACTCTGGCCAGGAATGGCCCTGGTGGGTCTCTGACCGGACGGATCAGTCTCTTGCCAGCCCTTTGCGGCTCCAGATGAGAGGTCCCCCTTGACAGACTGCGGTGCTCGGGTCTATGCAGGGGCTCCGGCAGCGCAGACCGTGGCGACGGAACCACCAAGGAGGCGACACGACGATGAGTGACGTCAGGCAAACGTTGATGGGCGGGGTCTTGACCGTAGCACTGGCCGTCGTATCGGCCGCTCCCGCAGGCGCGCAGGCGGGCAAAGAGTGGAGCATGTACGGCGCAGACTACGCGAACACGCGCTACAGCGCCCTGGACCAGATCAGCACCAAGAACGTACGCGAGCTGCGCGTGGCGTGGATCCGCTCGCTCGGGAGTCTCGAGTCCCAGGAAGCCACGCCGATCGTCGTCGGAGACACGATGTTTGTCAGCACCTCGACCGGTCCGAAGTACGTCTTCGCGCTGAACGCCAAGGATG
>WNFW01000077.1_pt1 | contig 56434 bp, 43 predicted proteins | sample 5400131 | NCBI WGS metagenome assembly WNFW01 (sample SAMN13153362, study PRJNA577476) | soil metagenome | isolation source: 20 cm soil or saprolite under grassland replicate 1 | place: USA:California | collected 2016-06-15
GCCGTCATCTCGCCTTCGTTTCCGACCGGTCGGGCTACCGCCAGTTGTGGATCATCGATCTCGACACCGGCCGTATCCGGCCGCTGCTACAGCAGAGCGGCGCGAGGCTGCCGGCGTGGTCTCCACGGCTTTCGGAGGCTCCTTCTTCCACCCCCTGATCGGAGAGATAGGATGAAATCGGTATCGTGGCTCCTCGTGATCGGTCTCGGCGTTGCGGTCGCCGCGTGTCCCAGCAACCCACCGCCGCAGAACACGACGCCGGCGGTCGACACCGCGGCCGAGAACCAGCGGGTGCGCGATTCCATCGCCGCGGCACAGGCCGAAGCGGACCGCCGTGCCCGCGAGGAAGCGGAACGCATCGCGCGCCAGCGTGAAGCGGATTCCCTCGCCGCCCTCAGCCGCAACGCCGAAGGAGTACGCAACATGCTCGCGGCGATGATCCACTTCGACCTCGACAAGTCGAACATCCGGTCGGACGACATGGGTGCGCTCGATCAGAAGGTCGCGATTCTCCAGGCGAACCCGGAGCTGCGGATCCGCATCGCCGGGCACTGTGACGAGCGCGGCTCCGACGAGTACAACCTCGCGCTCGGCAATCGCCGCGCGCAGTCCGCGAAGCAGTACCTCGTGAGCCACGGGATCGATGCCAGCCGCATCGAGACGCAGTCGTGGGGCGAGGAGAAGCCGCTGGTGGATGGCCACGACGAGAGCGCGTGGTCCCAGAACCGGCGCGACGAGTTCGAGGTCACCGCTGGTGGCGACAATCTGCGCCGTCCGTCGTAGCGCGCTGGTCCTGACGCTGGGGCTCGTCGCCGGCTGTGCCCTGAAAGGGGACGTCCGGAAAGTCGAGCTTCAGGTCCAGACGCTGCAGGCTGATGTCGCCAAGAGTGATGCGGCGCGGGCGGCGGAACGGGACACGATCCTGGCCGCCGTCCGCCTGCTGCAGCAGGCATTGGCGACGCAGCAGGCATACCTCGTGCAAATGCGCGGCGACCTGCGCACCGAGCTGTTGTCGGTGCAGCAGCAGCTCGTCGCGGTGCAGGAATTGACGGGCCAGAGCCAGCAACGGCTCACCGAGCTGCGGTCGCGCATCGAATCGCGCGCCCAGCAGCCGGACCCGGGGATGCCGGCCACCGGCGGCGCCCCGGTCGGTCCGTCCGGCAAGCCCGCGGGCCCCGGTCCCGATCAGATGTACGACATCTCGCTGCAGCAATACCGCCGTGGCAGTCTCGCGACGGCGCGGCTCGGGTTCCGCGAGTTCCTGCGCGTCTTTCCAACGCATGAACGGGCGCCCGACGCCCTCTTCTACATCGGCGAAAGCTTCGAGCAGACGGCACCCGATTCCGCCGCGGCGGTGTACGACCAACTCGTGCGAGCCTATCCCAATTCGCCGCGCGCTCCATCCGCGCTCTATAAGCTGGGCCTCCTCGCCGAGCAACGGGGAGACAAGGCCACGGCGCGGTCCTTCTACTCCCGGGTGATCGCGGGCTACCCGCGCTCCCCCGAGGCCGATCTCGCGCGGCAAAATCAGCAACGCCTCAGGCCCTAGCGGCCGTCGCCGTACCCCAATATGACGCCGCGCGGTGAGATGCCGTTTCTCGACCATCTCGAGGAGCTGCGCTGGCGCATCCTCTGGAGTCTGCTCGCAATTCTGGTTGGCACGATCGTCGGCTGGTGGTTGCTCGACAAGATCGACATCATCGAAGTGCTCAAGCGGCCGATCGCACCGTACCTGCCGGGCGGGCGGCTCGTCTTCACGAGCCCCGCCGAGCCCTTCATGCTCACCTTGAAGGTCGCGCTCGCGCTCGGCGGCCTGCTCGCGTCACCGGTCGTCATCTATCAGATCTGGGCGTTTCTCGCGCCCGCGCTGTACGAGCGTGAAAAGCGGTTGATGGTGCCCGCGCTGGGCGTGGGTGTGGTGCTGTTCCTGGCCGGGGCCGCCGCCTGCTACCAGTGGCTGCTGCCTGCGGCGCTCAAGGTGTTGCTCGGCTTTCAGCGCACCGACCTGACGGCGATGATCACCATCGATCGCTACTTCGGCATGGCGATACCGTTCGTCGTCGGCTGCGGGCTCGTCGCCGAGCTGCCGCTGGTGGTGACGATTCTCGCCTCGCTCGGGATCGTCACGCCGCAGTTCCTGGGCCGGCAGCGGCGCTATGCGATCGTGATCGCCGCGTTCCTCGCCGCGATTCTGACGCCGCCCGATGCCGTCTCGATGATGCTGATGCTGGGCCCGCTGCTGTTGCTCTATGAGCTCAGCATCTGGTGCGCGTGGGTAGCCAGCCGGCGGCGCGCGCGCCGCGTGGCGGCGGCAATGGTCCTGCTGGTCCTGTTGGGCGGGGGCGCGGGATCACTCCACGCGCAGAATCCACCGCCCGCGCCGCGCCCGCCGCGCCCGCCGCGCGCGCAGCCCGCGCGGCCCGTGCTGGGCGACACAGGTCGCGGCGGTCGAGTCGACACGTCCACGGCTCACAAGCTGGGACTGCCCACTGCGCCGAGCCGCTCATTTCCCGCTCCCGATCGCGTCATCGACTCGCTGCTCAAGCTTCCGAACTTCCGCATTACCAGGTACATGTCCGACACGATCGTGGTCGAGGGCGACAGCCAGACGACGTTTCTGCGCCGCGAGGCCTTCGTCGAGCGAGAAGGGACGCAGCTCGAGGCTGATTCGATCCGCTACCACGAGGGGAGCTGCCGGCTCGATGCCGCCGGCGATCCGCATCTCTTCGATCAGGGGACGGTGCTCGTCGGAGAGGGGATGCGCTACGATACGTGCGTGCGGCGAGGAACCGTGCGCGACGCGCTCACGGACTTCCAACAGGGTGGGGCGACATGGTACGTGCGTGGCGAGATCGCGGCCGATTCGGGAAACAAGCGCGTCTACGTCGCCTCCGCGAAGTTCACATCCGACCCGCAACCCGTGCCCGACTACCATTTTTCGGCCGGCCAGGTCAAATGGATCAACAAGCGGACGATGATCGCGCGGCCGGCGGTGCTGTACGTGCGCGACGTGCCGATCATGTGGCTGCCGTTCATCTTCAACGACATCCGCGGGGGCCGGCGCAGCGGGATTCTGTTTCCGCGCTTCGGATTGAACGACCTCGTCCGCCCGACGCGCCACTATTCGCGGCACATGACCGACCTCGGCTACTACTTCGTGGTCAACGACTACCTCGACGTGCTCGTGACCGGAGATTGGTTCGCGGGCCGCTACGTGGCGATTCACGGGCAGGCGCAGTACGACTGGCTCGATCGGTTCGTCCACGGCACGCTGAGCTACAGCCGGCAGATGCAGCTGGACCAGCCGAGCACCAACACCCGCATCGGATGGTCGCACGCCCAGCGCTTCAATTCGCGCACCGATTTCAACGCGCATCTCGACTACGCGACCGACGCGTCGGTCATCCGGCGCAACTCGCTCAATCCCATGGAAGTGACGGCGAGCATCAACTCGAGCGCCACCTTCACCAAGCGGTTGTCGTGGGCGAACCTCGATATCGGCGGCACCCGGCGTCAGGAGCTGTCCTCGAACGCCATCGATCAGTCCTTCCCGTCGATTCACTTGACGCCGACGACCATCACCATCACACCGTGGCTCACGTGGTCGCCGACGTTTTCGTACACGAACGATCAACGGTTTCACCAGGCGGGCGGCCGGCTCCTGATACCTGGAGGGCCGGGTAGCAGCGTTGCCGACACGCTGCCGCAGTTTTTCGACGATCGCCGGACGAACATCAGCATCGGAACGCCGGTCCGCATCGGGCGCTGGAACTGGACCAACAATTTCACGATCCTGGACGTCCGCAGTAACAACCGCGCGGAGTTCACGCTGCCGGGAGACACGGCAGATCGCGGTATCCATCGGGTGCTGTATGGCCGGACGTTCGAAACGCAGGTCGATTGGTCGACGAGCATCAATCTGCCCACGCTGTTCACCAGCACGTGGAAGATCCAGCCGGGGATGGCGATAGTGAACACCACGTCCGGTCCCTTCATGCTGCGCAATCAGTTCTCTGGTGGTGACTTCGTCCGGCAGGGGAAGCGCCTGGCCTTCAACCTGGGCATGTCACCCGCCTTTTTCGGGTTCTTTCCCGGGTTCGGTCCATTGGCGCGCATCCGCCATACGGTGTCGCCGATCATCAGTTATCAGTATGCGCCGGGCGTCAAGATTCCGGAGGAGTACGCCCACGCCTTCGATCCGACCGGCCGGACGCTGAAAGCGCGCACCGATCCGCAGCAGACAATCAGCCTGGGGTTGGCGCAGACGTTCGAGGCGAAGCTCAAGCCCGCGGCCGGCGACACGGCCGCCGAGAAGGCACCGCGCAAGATCAAGCTGCTCAGCATCAGCACCAGCGCGATCAGTTACAACTTCGAGCGGGCGAAGCAGCCGCACGCGACCGGCTGGCAGACGGGAACGCTGAGCAACACGTTTCTCTCCGACCTGGTCCCCGGCTTTCAGCTGAGCATGACGCACGATCTCTGGAAGGACGGCGACGTCGGATCGGATACCGCCAAGTTCTCTCCATTCCTCCAAAGCGTGAACGCTTCCTTCCAGGTCACTCCCGCGACACTGCAAGGCATCGGCCGTCTGCTCGGGCTGCGGTCACGGCCGGCCCGGCCACCGCCGGCCGACACGACTGCGCGCGCCGACAGCGGCCTGGGCGGGCCCACCGACGATTTCCGGCGCTATGATCGCGGCACTCGGATTCCGTACGGCCCACAAGGCAGCATGGGGGGCGGGCCACCGGTAATTTCTCGTTCATCTTCAACATCACGTTGACCGATCAGCCCGACATCAAGTTCGACTACGACCAGCGCACCTACGTCCAGTAGACTGCGCTGTCCTCTCGCGGTGACATGGCAGGCTGGAGTTCTGCTGTAACTCGCTGAGAATCAGCGACTTCGCCTCCGGCACGTCCCGTGCTTACACCTCCAGCGATCCCCCGTCCTGAGGCTCCTATGCGTTTGCTCTTGTCATTGCTGTTGGTGGCAGCCGTTGCTTGCCAAGGGTCGCTCGTCGCTCCCCCGGGCAACGGGCCGTCCACGCCGGCGAATCTCACGTACGAGCTCGAGCCCAGCGGCGATCCCAATCGCCCCCTGGGGATTCTGCTCATCTGGGACGACGTCACCGATGTGAATCTGGCCAGCTATCGCGTCTATTCGCGTGCGTCGAGCAGCGGTTCGTTCGGCCTGCGTGGCGAGACGAGCTCCAACACGTTCCACGATAACGGTGTGCCTCATCTCCAGTATCTCGTGACTGCGGTGGACGACAACGGCAACGAGAGCGGCAACAGCAACGTGATCACGGTCGACGAGCGCCTCCAGCTCGACGCGCCGGCCTCGCTGTTCTCGATTTCGTTGAACGGCGCCATTCATCTCGAGTGGGACGACAACGCGTACCTCACGGCCCCCACGCGCTTCAAGTGGTATCGCATCTACAGCACCGATTACAATCTCGATACCGGCCTGTGCGATACCAGCTGGCTGCTCGAGGGGACGACGGTGGCGCCCGAGTTCCTCGCCAGCGCGATGACCAACGGCGCACCCCGCTGCTTCGGCGTCACGGCGGTGAGCCGGGAGGGATATGAGAGCCTGTGGTCGCCGGTGCGCCAGGACACGCCGCGCCCCGACGCGCTCAACACACTCGTGTTCGCCTATGACGAGGACACGACCCGATCAGGCTTCCGGTTCTGGCAGGACCTCAACGGTGACGGCCGTGGCCAGGCTTCGGAGCTGGGCCGGGTGCAGTCCGGCAACCTGACGAGCATCGATTTCTGGGTGTATCGCGATCCCACTGACTCCACGCTCTGGCTGGTGCCCGAGTTCGCCGGGACGCGGATGCAGCTGTACAGCACGTCGCCGGTCGCCGATTTGACGTCGATCGATTTGGCCCCGGCCTCCGGGTACTCCCGCAACATGATTCAGGCGGTGCCGGGATATGCGTACGTGTTCGAGATCGTCGAGGGCACCAAACTCCACTACGGCGCCCTGCGGATGACGCACGTCGGACGCGACTACTTGATCTTCGACTGGAGTTTTCAGACCGACGTCGGAAACCCTGAGCTACAGATTCGCGCGGGACAGTCGGTCGCACTGTCCACTGGAACCACGGTTTCAGGCTCGAAATAGGGGTCCTGCGATTGGCGACCAGCGCCGGAGTGGTCAACAACCACTCCGGCGCTTTAGCTTTGGTCTCGATGCCCACGCCTGTCACGTTGGACGGCCATTCCCTTTCCATCGCGGATGTTGTGGCGGTCGCCCGAGGCAATGCGCCGGTGGCGATCGCGCCCCGGGCGCTCGGTGCGGTGCAGCAATCGCGCCGCGCGGTCGAGGCGGCGATCGAGCGCGGCCAGACGATGTACGGCGTCAATACCGGATTCGGCAAGCTCGCCCACGTACGCATCCCCCCCGAGCAGGCGCGCCAGCTGCAGCTCAATCTCATTCGCAGCCACGCCTCGGGCGTGGGTGAGCCGCTGGCGCAGGATGCCGTGCGCGCGATGATGCTGCTCCGCGCCAACGTCCTGTTGCGCGGGACGAGCGGGGTGCGACCGGTGCTTCCCGAGCTGCTCGTCGACATGCTCAACGCCCGCGTGCATCCAACGGTGCCGTCGCAGGGCAGTGTGGGTGCGTCGGGCGATCTGGCGCCGCTGTCGCATCTGGCGCTGGCCATGATCGGCGAAGGAGACGTGCCGGTCTCACGGCCGATAACGCTGGAAGCCAAGGAAGGCCTCGCATTCGTCAACGGGACGCAGGCGCAAACGGGTCTCGCGGCGCTGCTCGTGAGCGATGCCTGGACGGCCTGGCGCACAGCGCATGCAGCGGCGGCCATGAGTCTCGAGGCGGTGCGCGGCTCACCCGATCCCTTCGATGCCCGCATTCACGACGCCCGTCCGCACCCACAGCAGCAACGCTCGGCGAAGCTGCTGCGCGACCTCCTGGCCGACAGCGAAATCCGCGAATCGCACCGCGAGAACGACCCGCGCGTGCAGGACGCCTACTCGCTGCGCTGCACGCCTCAGGTGTTGGGGGCCGCCGGCGAAGGACTCGCATTCGCCGAGCGGCTCATCACGACGGAGCTGAATGCGGCGACGGACAACCCGCTCGTATTCGGCGACGACGTGATTTCGGGAGGGAACTTCCACGGTCAGCCGATCGCGCTCGCGCTCGACGTCGTCGCGATTGCCCTGACGACGCTCGCCGGACTGGCCGAGCGGCGCCTCGAGCGTGTCGTGAATCCGGACCTGTCGTCGGGGCTGCCGGCATTTCTGGCGCACGACCCCGGCCTCGAGTCCGGCTTCATGACGGCGCAGATCGCGGCGGCGGCGCTCGTGGCCGACTGCCGCGTGCTGGCGACGCCGGCGAGCGTGCAGTCCGTGCCCACCGAAGGCAATCAGGAAGACGTCGTGCCGATGGGCATGAGCGCCGCGTGGAAGGCAGGGCGGATCCTGGCCAACACCGAGCGGATTCTCGCCATCGAGCTGCTCGCGGGAGCCCAGGGGCTCGAGTACTTGAAGCCGCTGCGGCCCGCCACAGCAGTCGCGCGGCTGCAAGCCGCCGTTCGCGAGGAATCGCCGGCATTGACGGGGGATCGGCCCATGACGGCCGACATCGAGCGCGTCGCGGCCGGAATCCGGGCAGGCAGGTTTGTGCCGTGAAAGCGCCACGCGGCAGCACCAAGTCCTGCAAGGGATGGGTGCAGGAAGCGGCGCTGCGGATGCTGATGAACAACCTCGATCCCGAGGTCGCGGAGCGGCCGCAGGACCTCGTGGTCTACGGCGGCACGGGGAAGGCGGCGCGCAACTGGGCGTCGTTCGATGCGATCTGCCGCACGCTGCGCACGCTGGGAGACGAGGAAACGCTGCTCGTGCAGTCGGGCAAACCGGTCGGCGTCTTCACGACGCATCCGGACGCCCCACGAGTGCTCATCGCCAACGCCAATCTCGTCGGCCGGTACGCGACGTGGGAGGTGTTCCGCGATCTGGAACGGCGCGGTCTGATCATGTATGGCCAGATGACCGCTGGATCGTGGATCTACATCGGGACGCAGGGAATTCTGCAGGGGACCTATGAGACCCTCGGTGCGGTTGCGCAGCGCCGGTTTCAAGGATCGCTGCGGGGACGGATCGTCCTGACGGGTGGACTGGGAGGCATGGGCGGTGCGCAGCCGCTCGCGGCCACCATGAACGAAGGGATTTGTCTCGCCGTCGAGGTGGATCCCGCGCGGGTGCAGCGCCGCGTGGAAACGCGGTATCTCGATCGCTCGACGACACGCGTGGACGAAGCGCTGGCGTGGTGTAACGAGGCACAGCGAGCCGGGAAGGCGCTGTCCGTCGGTCTCGTCGGCAATTGCGCCGACGTGCTGCCCGACCTCGTGCGCCGCGGCTTCGTTCCCGATGTGGTGACCGACCAGACGTCGGCGCACGATCCGCTGAACGGCTACGTCCCGGCAGGGTTGAGTCTCGCCGCAGCGGAGGAATTGCGGCGCTCGTCTCCCGACGAGTACGTCCGGCGCGCGCGGGCGAGCATGGCGACCCACGTGCGCGCGATGCTCGACTTTCGCGGGCGGGGCGCGATTGCGTTCGATTACGGCAACAACATCCGCACGGAAGCGCGCGACGCCGGCGTCGCCGACGCGTTCACGATTCCGGGATTCGTACCGGAGTACATCCGGCCGCTGTTCTGTGAAGGGAAGGGCCCGTTCCGCTGGGTCGCACTCTCGGGCGACGTGAAGGAGCTGCACCGCACCGATCAGCTCGTGCTCGAGCTCTTCCCCGACAACGCGCACCTCCGGCGCTGGATCACGCTCGCCCAGGAGCGTGTCGCGTTTCAGGGGCTGCCGGCGCGGATCTGCTGGCTGGGGCAGGGCGAGCGGGCACGCTTCGGCGTCGCGCTGAACGAGCTGGTGCGGCGCGGCGAGCTGTCCGCGCCGATCGTGATCGGCCGCGATCATCTCGACACCGGCTCGGTCGCCTCGCCATTCCGAGAGACCGAAGCGATGCGGGACGGCTCCGACGCCATCGCCGACTGGGCGATCCTCAACGCGCTGCTCAACACGGCATCGGGCGCGTCGTGGGTTTCGTTCCATCATGGCGGCGGCGTGGGCATCGGCAACTCGCTGCACGCGGGGCAGGTGATCGTCGCCGACGGGACGCCCGCGGCCGAGCGGCGGCTCGAGCGCGTGCTCACCAACGATCCGGGGATCGGTGTCGCACGGCATGCCGACGCGGGCTATCCCGAAGCGATCGAGACGGCGCGCCGCCATCATATCCGCCTCCCGATGAGTCAGGACCTCGACTGAAGACGCTGCTCGTGGGCGCGCGGCAGGTCGTGACGTGCCGCGGGCCTGCCCGCGCCCGCCGCGGGCGCGAGATGGCCGAGGTCGAGGTGCTGCGCGATGCGGCAGTCCTCATCGACGGAAAGCGCATTGCCTGGGTGGGGCCGCGCCGGGACGCGCCAAACGTAGGGGCGCAGCATGCTGCGCCCCTACAGGTTGTCGAGGTCAATGGAGTGCTGTTTCCGGGGTTCATCGATTGTCACACGCATGCCGTGTTCGGTGCCCCTCGGCTCGACGATCAGGAGCGGCGCGCGCTCGGCGTCGACTACAAAGCGATTGCGGCCGCGGGCGGCGGCATACTGCAATCGGTGCGCGATGTGCGCAGCCGCACGGAGGACGAGCTCGAGGCGCTCACGCGGTCCCGGCTCAGCGCCCTGATTGCGCATGGCGCAACGACGATCGAGGTGAAATCGGGCTACGGCCTGGAGCTGGAGTCGGAGCTGAAGCAGCTCCGCGTCATTCGGCGACTCGCCGACGCGCTGCCGGCCACGCTCATCCCGACCTTTCTCGGTGCGCACGAGGTGCCGCCCGAGTATCGCGGCAATCGCGCGGCGTACGTGCAGCTCGTGTGTGAAGCCATGATTCCGACCGTCGCGCGCGAGGGCCTGGCGCGCTGCTGCGACGTGTTCTGTGAGCCCGGGGTCTTCAGCGCGACCGAAAGCCGCCAGATCCTCACCGCCGCGCGCCGCCATGGCCTCGCGGTGAAGCTCCATGCCGACGAGCTGGAAGGGTCGGGCGGGGCCGAGCTCGCCGCCGAGCTGGGCGCGCTCTCGGCCGATCACCTCGCCGCCGTCTCGGAGGCCGGCATCAAGGCGCTGGCAGCCAGTGCGACGGTGGCGGTCTTGCTGCCGGCGACGATGATCTTTCTCGGTAAGCGGTCGCAGGCGCCGGCGCGTCGCCTCATCGAGGCGGGAGCGGCCGTCGCGCTGGCCACCGATTACAACCCCGGCACGTCGCCGACGACGAGCCTGCCGTTGGTGATGGCGCTCGGCGTCTCGCAACTTGGGCTACGTCACGCCGAAACTGTGACGGCGGTGACGATCAATGCTGCTGCGGCGCTCGGGCTCGCCGCCGAGCGTGGTCAAATCGCTCCCGGATACGTTGCCGACCTCGTCGTAGCCGCCGTGGATGACTGGAGGGAAGTCGCGTATTGGCTGGGGTCAGACGTCGTAAGCAACGTCTGGACAGCAGGTTCGGCTTGTCCCGCCTAGTTGGCCCCGATATCTTAGTCCTTCCATGTCCAAGCTTGAGCAGCTCAAAGAAAAGGCGAAGGGTCTCGAGGCCAAGGATCCGAAGAAAGCCGTCGAGATCTGGCTCGGCGTGCTCAGCGGTCAGGAATCCGAGGGTGAGGCGAACCCCGACCTCTCCATTTATAACCGCATCGGCGATCTCTACATCAAACTGAAAGACCCCGGCTTGGCCGCCGATTACTACGACCAGGCCGTGGACAAATACGCCGAGCTGGGCTTCCATAACAATGCTATCGCCATGTGCAACAAAGTGCTGCGCAACGCCCCGGCGCGGCAGACGACGTATTTGAAGCTGGCGAAGCTCTATGCGTCAAAGGGATTCCTCGCCGAGGCGAAGCAGAACTTCGTGGAATATGCCGAGCGCATGCAGAAGATCGGCAAGATCGATCATGCGTTCGCTGCCCTGAAGGAATTCACCGACATTTCGGCGGAGAGCGGGAGCTTGCGGGAGATGCTGGCCGAGCATCTCAAGATGTACGGCAGCGATCCGGGCAAGCACGGCTCGGCGGCGCGCATCAGCACGCCCAAGCCGCTGCCGCCTCAGGGAGGGGATGACGTCAGTAAGTCCGGGAAGCGGAAAACGTCGAGCCTCGTCTTTTTGGACCTCGACGAGCCGCGTGTCCCAAAAGGCGCCAAAGCTCCCGCGGCCGCCGCCAAGACTCCCGCACCGCCAGAAAAACTGATTCAGGAGGTCGTGCCCGAGCTCGACGAGTCGCTCGAGATCGAGAGCACCAGTCTGGTGGACGAAGCTCCGGGCAGCGGCGGGGGCGGCGGGATGCTCGAAGGCCTCGAAACGACCGGATCGGACCTTGGTCAGATGAGCGCGAGCAGTCCCGCCACGCCGTCGATTCGCGAGGAGCTGAACCCCAGCGACCTGGACCTCGGGCCGATGGCCGAGCTGGAGCCAACCGCTCCAGAGGTGACCGCGGACGAGGTGAGCGGCCTGGAGGACGCGGACCTGGTGCTCGAGGGCAACATCGAGGCGCCCCCCAAGGCACCACCGCCGCTCGCAAGAAAATCTGCCGCACCGCCTCCCGCTCCGCCCCGTTCCGCGCCGCCCAAACTGAAACCGCTGGGCCAGCCAGCGGGCAAGGCGGCCGCTCCCGAACCGCCGCGCGTCAAGCCCGTGATTCCCAAGCGTCCCTCGGCACCCACGCCGACGTCAGGACCGGGGAAGCGCAAGACTGTGGTCGAGGTGCCACCGCTCGAGCTCGAGCCCGACTTCGACACCGCGACGACCGACGCGGGACACGATGTCGACGACGAGCCGCTCGCGATCGACGAGGGACCGCGTCACCCCAGCTTCATCCAGACGGAAGACGACACGTCGATTTCCACCGGCGGACGCAAGTCCGGCTTTATCGACCTGGGGATCGACGAGATCAGCAGCGCGGGGGATCAGGCGGGCTCGCTGGTGTTTTCGAACATCGAGGAAACGCCCGCGGCGCCGGGGATCGAGGAGCTGGAGTCGCGCGTCGCCGACAACCCGGACGATCCCGAAGCACATCAGGCGCTCGGCGAGGCGCTGATCGAACAGGGCGATCGGGAACGCGGCATCGAGGAGCTCGACCTCGCGACCGGCGGCTTCGAGAACGGCGGCAACCTCGCGCACGCGCGCGATCTGGTGGACGAAGTGCTGCGGCTCGACCCGAACAGCGTGCGTCACCGCCAGAAGGCGGTGGAATTCGCATTCAAGGCGGGCGACAAGGCGAAATTGATCGACGCCTATCTCGAGCTGGCCGACGCGTTGTTGCGCTCCGACCTCCCCGAGAAGGCGCGCGCGGTGTATGCGCGTGTCGCGGAGCACGATCCCAAGAACGATCGTGCCAAAGGCGCGCTGTCGATGCTCGCCCCCGCCGTCGCGCCGCAATCGGGGAAGGCGGAGGGCAAGGTCAAGGCGAAAGACGCCAAGATGAAAGTTCGCGACGAGGCCGCGGCGGACGGCGACTTCGTCGACCTCGGCTCGATGCTGAGCGATGACGAGGAGGATGGACCGCCGGCGAAAGACACGCGCATGACCGTCGCGGACGAGGAGCCGACGGGAGACGAGGAGCAGGATTTCCAGGACATGCTGACGCGCTTCAAGCAGGGCATCGACGAAAACATCGACGAGACCGACTTCCAGTCCCACTACGATCTCGGTGTCGCGTTCAAGGAGATGGGCCTGCTCGACGAGGCCATCGCGGAGCTGCAGAAGGCGCTGCGCGCGCCCGAGGGCAAGCTGCGCACGTCGGAGATGCTGGGCATCTGCTTCTTCGAGAAGGGCGCCTTCGGCGTCGCCGAATCGATCCTGCGCCGCGGTCTCGACCTCCCGGCGTCCGGCGATCAGGAGCGGCTCGGCGTGCTCTACTGGCTCGGCCGCGCGCTCGAGCAGCAGGGCAAGAAAGCCGACGCCCGGGATCTGTACGGCCGCGTCTTCGCCGTGGATATCCGCTTCCTCGATGCCGAGCAGCGCGTCAAGGCGCTCGCCAAGGCGAAATAGCATGAGCCAACAAGTCGCTCGGGTCAGCCTGCGGGACGTGCAGCGGCCGGTGGCCGGCGAGCTGGAGCAGGTCGTGGCGGAGCTGCGGCGCGTCATCGCCGCCGACTTCCCGATCGTGAGCGAAGTGAACGATCATCTGCTGCAGATGAAGGGGAAGCTGTTCCGGCCCACATTGCTGCTCCTGAGTCACCAGGCCGCAGGGTGCGCGGATGCGCGGGCCGTCACGCTCGCCGCGGTCGTGGAGCTGATCCATCTCGCCACGCTCGTCCATGACGACTCGGTCGACCATTCGGTGCTGCGGCGCGGCCTGCCGACGATCAACGCATTATTCTCGCATCAGATCGCGGTCATCATGGGCGACTATCTCTATTCGCGTGCCATCATCGAGCTGGTCCGGCTCGACGACCAAGAAGCGCTGCGCGTGCTGGCGCGGGTGACGAATGAAATGACGGTCGGCGAAATGCGCCAGCTCGAAGCCCACGACAAGCTCGCGTACGGCGAGGGCGCGTACGACCTGTTGATTCGCGCCAAAACCGCCTCGCTCTTGTCGGGTGCGTGCGAGGTGGGCGCGCTCACGGCGGCTGCGGCGCACCGGCAGGCGCTGGCGCGCTTCGGGATGCTGCTGGGCATGGCATTCCAGATCACCGATGATCTGCTCGACTACACCGAGCCGGAAGCGGTCACGGGGAAGCCGTCCGGTCTGGATCTGCGCGAGCACAAAGTCACGCTGCCCCTGATTGTCGCCCTGGCCCGGATGCCGGCGGCGGGGCGGCGCGTGGTCGCCGCGCTGATGGACGCGGCCGAGCCGAGTGACGAATTGGTCGCCGACGTGATCCGATTAGTAGAGAGCGCCGGCGGGCTCGAGACCGCGCGCCAGCGCGCTCTGGACATTGCGCAGCAGGCGGAGGCGGAGCTCGATGTGTTGCCGCCCTCGCCTGCACGGGACGCCCTGCAGGGGAGCATTGCGTACGCCGTGGAGCGGCATAGCTAGTGCCGCCCGGACCTCGCCGCCCCCTCTTCTATCTCAGCGTTCTTGCGGTAGGCTTTGTCCTGGGCGGGCTGCTGCAGGCGTTCCTGCGGCGGTTCCTGCCGCAGGGTCCCGCCAAGGAAGTGTTTACCTGGGCGGTGACCCCGACCATCGGACCGATTCATTTGGATCTGCTCGTGATGTCGATTACGCTTGGACCTATCGGGCTCGACGTGTCGCTGCTGGCGGTCGTCGGCGTCGTAATCGCGTACCTCGTCGCCCGGTCGCTCTTTTAGGAAAGGCGAACCATGTTCGGCAATCTGGGCTTCACCGAAATTGCGATCCTGCTGCTCATCCTGGTGCTGTTCTTCGGCGCCAAGCGCATCCCGGAGATCGGGTCGTCGATCGGGAAGGGCATCAAGGAATTCAAGCGGGGGATCAAGGACGTCGACTCGAGCGAGCCGGCTCCGCCCGTCGCGCCGCCGCCGCCGAGCAGTGAAGCGCCGAAGCGCCTCACTCAGTAAAGGCCGGGGTTGATGCTGGGCAATCTGAGCGGCAGTGAGATCCTGATTCTGATGCTGATCGTCCTGCTCGTGTTCGGCGCCAACCGGCTGCCCGAAGCGGGCCGGGCGGTGGGGAAGGGGCTGCGCGAGTTCAAGCGCGCGCTGTCCGACGCGGAGAACAGCATTCACCGGCTCCCGTCCGAGGACGCGGAGCCGCCGCGAGACGCGAAGCCGAAGCGGTTGGTCGAGTAGCGGCTAGAGGCCGATGTTCGTGGCGTTCGCCGCGCCTTGCGACTTGTAGATCTCTTTGCGCCGGTCGACGATCTTGGCCTTGGCGCGCAAACCGTCGATGAACTGTTGAATCCGCGCCTGCTGCGCCGCCTGGCGCAGCTGCGTGCGCTGGGTCTCCCGTTGCGCCAGCCATGCGGCCGAATCGGCGTTCTTGCGCCCCAATGACTCGATAATGAAGTAGCCGCTCTCGCCCTCGAGCACGCGACTCCGTTCCGCGACGCTCAATCCGAACGCCGTGCCGACCACGACGGGCTCGCGCACGAGATAGCTCGGCGGCCGCAGCCGGGTGAACGGACCGAAGCGCTGCACCGCGAGGCCGCGCGCCGTCGCCGCGGTCGCCAAGTCGGACACGCCGCGCAGCGCGGCCGCGAGCGAGTCCGCGCGCCCGCGCGCCAGGGTCTTCTGCTTCTCGAGACGCACCGCCGCAGTCACGCGCGCGCGGACTTCATGCAGTGGCGGCACGCCGCCGGCCGTTACCGAGTCGAGCTGGAAGACGTAATAGGCGGGCAGCGCCTCGATCACCGGACTCGTTTCGCCCACGGGCGCCTCGAAGGCCCAGACGCTCACGTCCGGAATGACGTACCGGCCCAGCGTGAACCGGTCCCCTTCGATGACCTGGTAGGTCGGCGATACCTGCAGCCCCAGCCGGCGCGCCGTGCCGTCCAGGACGGTCGGGTCGGTGCGCTCGGCGGCGACACGCTCGAGGGTGTCGGCCTTCGCCTCCACCTGGTCGAGGTGCTCGCCCTGCAGCGCGACGGAGATGAGGATATGCCGCAGCTTGAGCGAGTCGCCCTTTTCCTGATCGATGCGGATCAGGTGATAACCGAACTGTGTCGTCACCGGGGCGGAGACCTGTCCCGGCTTCAGGCCGCGCAATCCTTGCATGAATTGCGCATCGAACGTCGATTCGTTCCGCTTGATCCAGCCGAGATCGCCCCCCCGCTGACCACTGACGGTGTCGCTCGACTCGCGCTTCGCCACGTCCTCGAACTTCGTGCCGCGCGCCAGCTCGCCACGCACACGCGCGAGATGCGCGCGCGCGGCGGCGGTGTCCGAGGCGTTCGGCATGCGCGGCAGCGCGATGAAGCGCACGTACGCGCGCGCCGGCCGCTTGAACTCGTCGGAATGCTTGGCGAGGTAGGCCAGCAGTTCGGCGTCACTGATCGCCGAGCTGTCCTGGATCGTGTAGGGCCAGACGGCGAGCGACGCGATCCGCACCGAATCGTGCTGATCGCGGTAAATGCGCCACAGCTTCGCGTCGGGGATGTAGACGTCACTGGTGAGGTATTGCGCCAGCTTGATCCGCGGGATCTGGTCGCGGTACATCGCTTCGATCTGCGCGAGCAGCTGGCGGTCGGTATTGGTCGCGAGGAACTGTTGCCACTTGCGGATATCGAACTGACTATCGGTCTGGAACTGCGGATCGCGCATCACCTCGGGCGGAGGGGACGTGCGCGCGGCGTCGATGATCTCCGCATCCGTGACGCGGATCCCGAGCCGCTTGTACTCCTGCTGCAGCAGCGCCTCCTGGATCATCTGATTGATGACCTGATCCTGAATCTGCTGCTCTTCCTCGCGCGTCAGCGGCGCTGTGCCGTTCTGCTGCCGGTATTGCTCGTACGCGAGCTGCAGCCGCTGCTGGTACTCGGTGATCTGGTATTCCCGGCCGTTGACCCGCAGCACCACGTTGCCACTGGGACCGAGGATGCTCATCACTTGACCGACGGCGAGCCAGCCCACGAAGGCGATGGCGAGGATGTAAAAGACCCACTTGGCGTTGGCGCGCATCGTGCGCAGCATGGCGACTTCGAACTCCGGTCAGAGGGAGGGGTGAAGGGGCATAAGTCTAAAAACCACAACGCACAAACTCAAGCGCACAGAGTCTCCGGTCATTTGACAGCAGCGACGGCCAAACACTATCTTCGTTCAATTCCCACATAGACTTAGGGCCGGGGGGCCGTGGCCTATACCAGCGAGATCGACAAGCTCGAAGCGCGCTTTCGTGATAATCCGAAGGGGCGCAACTTCGCCCCCTTGGCGGACGCCTATCGTAAAGCGGGGCTTATAGATAACGCGCTCGACCTCTGCCAGAACGGTCTCAAGCTCCATCCCGACTACGTCAGCGCCTACATCGTGTACGCCCGCTGCCTCGTCGACAAGAAAGACGACGCGGCGGCGCTGGGCGTCTTCAAACAGGTTCTCGGTCTCGACGGGGAGAACATCATCGCGCTGCGCGGCCTCGCCGAGCTGGCGGAGCGCAATGGGAAGTACGGGGAAGAAGTCGAGTGGTTGTCGCGGCTGCTGAACGCCGATCCCATGAACGGCGACGCCGCGGAAGCGCTGGCCCGCGCCAAACGGAAGGCCGCTGCTGCCCCGCCCGACGCCGCCACCGCGCCCATGGCCAAGCCCGATTTCGCAGTCGACCACGAGACGCCCGAACCGGTGACGTTGAAGGCCGCTGCGGCAGCGTCGGCACCCTCGCCCGACATCGAGAACTTCGAGAACCCGATCAGTTTCAACCCCAACGCGCATGAGGCTGCCAAGGCCGACGGGTTGGAAGTGCAGGAAGACGTCGAGTTGAACGCGCAGCAGATCGAGCAAGTGGAGGTCGAGGGGCTGGCGCGTACACAATACGAAGGAAGTGGGATGTTCAAGCTGGATGCGCCCGAACCTGCGTCAGGCGGGCCGGGGAGAGGGGAGGGGCCCGATCTCGACGAGGCGCTGCCCCAGGTCGATCTGCCGCTCATCATGCCGGACGACGAGATCCGTCCTGCTCGGCCCCCAGCACCACCAGCACCTCCCCCCGCCCCGGCCCCCCGGTCCGCTCAACCGCCGCGCGTTCCCGCTGCCGTCGCCCTGACTGATGACGATGGTGCGGCGGATACGGCGACGCTGTCGCAGGCGGAGCCGGTGCTGACGGAAACGATGGCGGAGCTGTACCTGAAGCAGGGGCATCAGCAGGATGCGCTGCGCGTCTACCAGGCGTTGCTCGCCCAACGTCCCAACGATTCACGATTGAAGAGCAAGGTCGACCAATTGTCGCCCGGCGGAAGAAAAGGATCGGGGATCTCGGCGCAGGCGTTCCTCAAAGGCATTTGGTCGGGTCGACGCTCGGAGCAAAGCACCTTGGCTTCCGCCTTCGATGCCGCCGGGCCGCCGCCCGGCGAGCCGTCGCGTCCCGCTGACGATCACATCTCGCTCGACTCCGTGTTTGGCGACGAAGCCGTACGCCGCGCCACCGGGCAACCCGCCGCGGAAGCCGCGCCTCCGCAGGATGGCAGCAAGACGGGAGGATTTTCATTCGACGAGTTTTTCGCCGGTGGGAAGGGCGGCGCCGCAGGCGCCACGGAAGCCGCTGGGGCGGCGCCGCCGAAAACTCCGGCTGGCACCAGAACGTCCGGCCGGACGCAGCGGCCGCCCGAAGATGAGGCGGAGGCCGATCAGTTCCAGCAGTGGTTGAAAAAGCTCAAGTCCTAGTGTCTCCCCACATCGCCGTCCTGAACGGCCCCAATCTGAATCTGTTGGGTGAGCGTGAGCCTGAGATCTATGGGCGCACCAGCCTTGCCGAGATCGAGCGGGCGACCAAAGCACATGCCCGCGCACTGGGGGTGGAGTGCAGCTGGATTCAGACGAATCATGAAGGCGAGCTGGTGGAGGCGATCCAGGGTCTGAAGGGCCCGCCCCGTGTCGACGGTGCGATCATCAATGCGGCGGCCTATACGCATACCAGTCTCGCGGTACGTGATGCATTGCTCGCCGTCCGCGTGCCGTTCGTCGAAGTGCATCTCTCCAACATTTTCGCACGCGAGCCGGAGCGGCGACGGTCGTTACTGGCGGATCTCGCCGTGGGGGTCGTGACGGGGTTCGGGGCCGACAGCTATCGTCTGGGGCTCGAGGGCCTTGTCGGCAGCCTCAAGTCGCGATAGACGGCCGCAGCGGCACGCGGCACTCGCCGCACTGCTCGACGCGGAGGGGATGGACGCGCTGCTCGTCACCTCGCGTCCCAACATCCGGTATCTGACGGGGTTCAGCGGATCGGCCGGCGTGGTCGTGGCGACGCGCACTATGCAGCTGCTGGTGACCGATTTCCGCTACGACGAACAGGCGCGGCAGCAATGCGGCGCGGTCGCGCGGGTTGAAATCGAAGCAACGAGCGTGTGGGAGCGGCTCTTTAAAGAGCTCGGGGCGTGGGGCTCGGGCCTGGGGCCGGGGAGTTGGATCGGTTTCGAGGCGCATGCCCTGAACGTGAAGGACGCGGAGAGGTTTTCATCCGGTCCCGGAGCGGCCTGGCGCTGGAAGCCGGCCGGCGAGCTGGTCGAGCGACTGCGGGTTCGCAAGGACGCGGGCGAAGTGGCCGCGATCCGCTCGGCCGCGGCCGTGGCGACGGCTGCGCTGCGCGACACGCTCGCCGAGGTGCGGCCCGGACAGACGGAGCTCGCGATCGCGGGGTTGCTCGAGGGCGCGCTGCGCCGGCACGGGAGCGAGGCGCATCCGTTTCCGACGATCGTCGCCAGCGGACCGCGGAGCGCGCTGCCGCACGCGCACACCAGCGCGCGCACGGTGGCGGCGGGCGAGTGGCTGCTGCTAGACTTTGGCGCCGTCGTGGACGGCTACTGTGCCGACGTCACGCGCACGGTGGTGGTGGGGGGGCGCGCCGATGAGTCGCAGCGCGCGCTGTACCGTTTGGTACAGGAGGCGCAGCGGCGCGCCCGTGAAGGCGTCCGTGCCGGCATGAGCGGCCGCGACGCGGACGCACTGGCGCGCGATCCGATCGAAGCGCGCGGTTTCGGCGCCGCGTTCGGACACTCGACGGGGCATGGCGTGGGGCTCGAGGTGCACGAAGCGCCGCGGCTGGCGCGCACGGCCACGGATCCGTTGCCCGAAGGCGCGGTCGTGACGATCGAGCCGGGTGTGTACGTCGCGGGACGGGGCGGTGTGCGCATCGAAGACGACGTCCATCTGTCGCCCGACGGCCCGGTGCTGTTGACCGACGGCTGTACGGACCTCGTGGAACTGGTGTAGGGGCTAAGGGGGGGTATCTTCTCGGTATGAAGCTCGACATCATCGCCCAGATCGTGCAGATCTTGAAGGATGCCCCGGAGGTGGGGGCGATCGAGATCCGCCGAGGCCTATTCGGCGCATGGTCGTCAGTGCGGGTTTCCAAGGCTGGGCACGGGAATACCATTGGTGGCGGACCTGGGGGAGGACACGTCATCGTGTCGCACCCCGCTACAGCACCAGGCGGGACGCAGCAAGCCCAAGCCCCCCAAGCCCCAGCCCCCGTCGGGCCCCAGCTCAGCGAGATCAAGTCGCCGATGGTGGGCACGTTCTATCAGTCTCCCGAACCGGCGGCACAGCCCTACGTGAAGGTCGGCAGCCGGGTGAATGTGGGGCAGGTGGTGTGCATCATCGAGGCCATGAAGATCATGAACGAGATCGAGTCCGAGGTCTCGGGCGTGGTTCGGGAAGTCATCGCACAGAACGCGCAGCCGGTTGAGTTTGGCCAGGTCCTTTTCCGGGTGGATCCGCATGGGTGAGGCGACGCAGAGCAATCTGCCGGCATTCAATTTCAAGCAAGCCATCACGCAGATGGTGCAGCGCAACGGCTCCGACTTGCTGCTCAAGGTGGGCCGGCCGGCGACCATCCGCGTGAACGGTGAGCTGGTCTCGCTCGAAACGGCGCCCCTCAAGCCGGAAGAGCTGAAGTCGCTGGCCGAGCAGATCATGACGCCGCGGCAGGTCAAGGAGTTCGCCGAGCACAAGGAAGCCGACTTCGCGATCGGCGTGCCGGGCGTGGGCCGGTTCCGCACCAACGTCTACCAGCAGCGCGGGACGGTCGCGTTCGCGTTCCGGGCAATTCCGTACGAGGTCAAGCAGATCCGCGAGCTCAATCTTCCCGGCGTGCTCGAGGAGATCGCCCTCAAGCCGCGCGGGCTGGTCCTGGTGACGGGCGTGACGGGGTCGGGGAAATCGACGGCGCTCGCCGCGATGATCAATCACGTGAACACGAACCGGCGCGTGAACATCATCACGATCGAAGATCCGATCGAGTTCCTGCACCGCGACCAGCACGCCAACATCTCGCAGCGCGAGGTCGGCAACGACACGCTGACGTTCAACTCGGCGCTGCGGCACGTCCTGCGGCAGGACCCCGACCTGATCCTGATCGGCGAGATCCGCGACATGGAGACGTTGGACACGGCGCTCAAGGCTGCCGACACGGGGCACATGGTGTTCTCGACGCTGCACACGACGGATGCGACGCAGACGGTCAGCCGCGTGATCTCGTTCTTCCCGCCGCACCAGCACGACGAAATCCGCCATCTGCTCTCGACCGCGCTGCAGGCGATCGTCTCGCTGCGCCTGGTGCCGCGCAAGGACGGCCGCGGCCGGGTGCCGGCGGCGGAAGTCCTCATCAATACGGCCGCGGTCGCCGACAACATCCGTGATCTCTCCAAGCAGCTCAGCATCCCCGATCTCATCGCCGAAGGCTCCGTGCAATACGGCATGCAGAGCTTCGACCAGTCGCTCTTCTACTGGTACCAGCAGGGTGTGATCAGCTACGAGAGCGCGATCTTCTATGCGTCGAACCCGAGCGAGTTCGCGCTGAAGGTGTCGGGGGTCGATTCGTCGGGGAACCGGCTGGGCGGGGCCGACCAGGCCGGGGCGATCGAGCTGACGCCCTGATGTTCAAGAAAGTGCTGATCGCGAACCGCGGGGAGATCGCCCTGCGGGTGATCCGCGCGTGCAAGGAGCTGGGCGTCGAGACGGTGGCGGTCTATTCCGAGGCGGACCGCGAGTCGCTGCACGTCCGCTTCGCCGACGACGACGTCTGCATCGGGCGCGCCCCCAGCCGCGACAGCTACCTCAACATCCCGCGCCTGATCGCCGCCGCCGAAATCACCGGCGCCGATGCGATCCATCCCGGCTACGGATTCCTCGCCGAGAATGCCGAGTTCGCCGAGAAGGTCAGCGCCTCGAGCATCGCGTTCATCGGCCCCACGCCCGATCAGATCCGCCAGATGGGGGACAAGGCCGCCGCACGGAAGCTGGCCAAGCAGCAAGGCGTACCTACCGTTCCCGGTTCCCCGGGGCCCGTCGACTCACTGGAAGACGGCCAGCAGGTCGCCGGCGAGATCGGCTTTCCGGTGATCATCAAGGCGGCGGCAGGCGGGGGCGGGAAGGGGATGCGGGTCGCGAACGACGCCGATCAATTCGCGCAGTCGTTTACGCTCGCCAAGCAGGAAGCGCTCGCCGCCTTCAATTCGGACGAGGTCTACATCGAGAAGTACCTGGCGCGCCCGCGGCACATCGAGATCCAGATCATGGGGGACACCCACGGCAAGGTGATGCATCTGTGCGAGCGCGACTGCTCCGTGCAACGGCGCCATCAGAAGCTCATTGAGGAAGCGCCATCGCCCGTCGTGGACCAGACGCTGCGCCAGGACATCGGCGATTCCGCCGTGAAGCTCGCCGAGTCGATCGGCTACGTCGGCGCCGGGACGATCGAGTTTTTGCTCGATGCCGACGGGTCGTTCTACTTCATGGAGATGAATACCCGGATTCAGGTCGAGCATCCCGTGACCGAGATGTGCACCAACTTCGACCTCGTAAAGGAGCAGATCGCCGTTGCCGCCGGCGCGCCGCTGTCGTTCGTCATGAACGGGCACCGCCTGCGCGGCCACGCGATCGAGTGCCGCGTCAACGCCGAAGACCCGAGCCGCAACTTCCAGCCGTCCCCCGGCGTGATCACCGCGTATCATCCGCCCGGCGGGCCCGGCGTACGGGTGGACACGCACATCTACGCGGGATACACCGTCCCGCCGTACTACGACTCCCTGCTGGCCAAGGTGATCGTGCACGGCAATACCCGGACCGAGGCACTCGCCCGTATGCGGCAGGCACTCGACTCGTTTATCATTGAGGGGGTGACCACGACGATTCCGTTTTTGAGCCGGGTCATGCGCCACCCGGACTTCGTCGCGGGCAAGGTGGATACGAAATTCCTCGAGCGCGAGCCGCAACTCCTCAAAGATCAAACATGAAAATCGACGTCTATCATACGCCACTCGGCCTGAATGCAGGGGATTTGACCGGCCGGGCGGTCGTCGTCATTGACGTGCTGCGCGCGACGAGCACGATCGTCACGGCCCTGGCCGCCGGCGCCAAAGCCATCGTGCCCGCCGCCAGCTCGGAAGAAGCGGTGCGCCTCACGTCCAACCTGGAAAAGAACGGCATCGTGCTCGCGGGCGAGCGCCGCCTGCTGAAGGTGGAAGGTTTCGCGCTGGGGAATTCGCCGCGCGAGATGACGGCGGAGGCGGTGGGCGGCAAGACGCTGTTCCTCGCCACGACCAACGGCACGCCTGCGCTGCTCGCCGCCCAGGGGGGCGAGCCGGTGCTGGTCGCGGCGGCATTGAACTTCAGCGCCGTGGCGGAGCGGGCCCGCAATCTGTTCACCGAGCGGGGCGATCTCGTCATCATTTGCGCCGGCCGCGACAAGCAGTTCGCGCTGGAAGATGCCTACACGGCCGGCCGCCTGATCAAAGCGGTGAAGAAGGGCGTGCCGCCCAAGAAGCTCACGCTCAATGACGCCGCGCAGGTCTCGCTCGATCTCGCCGCGCAGCAGGGCGGCTGGCAGGATGCCCTCGGCGCGAGCGATGCGGCGCGACAGCTCGCCGAGGCCGGCCTGGGCGACGACGTCAAGTTCTGCGCGAGCCCCGATCGGCTTTCGATTGTCCCCGTGTACGCGGACCGTCGCATCGCGGCATGAATCACAAGGCGCGGCCAGAGCTCATCGGCATCGCCGCCCTGCTGGTGGGTGTCTTCCTTGGCCTCACGCTGCTGCCCCCGCCGGTCGCCGTCACGGGCAGTTGGGGTCGCACGATCGGCGGCGCGATGTGGCAGCTGATCGGGCTGGGCGCCGTCCTCGTGCCGATCCTGGGCGTCGCGTGGGCGCTGGCGGCATTCGAGCGGCTCGGCGCGCTCTCCTGGGGCCGCGCGGCGTCGCTCGGCGCCGGCTTGATCCTGCTCATTCCCTATGGCATCGCGGTGGCGATCGGGCCCGCGTTTCCTGCCGATTACACCAACTGGACGCGGACCGAGCGTCTGGTGGGCCTGTTCCCCGGTTTCCTCGCGAATGGCGTGGAAGGCGCGATCGGCACGGCGGGAGCGGTGCTGGCCGGCCTCTTCGCGCTGTCCGCTGTTGGGATTGTGACGGTAGGGTGGCATCCGCTGACGCTACTAAGACAGCGGGAGGAGGGACGGGGGACGGGGGACGGGGAAAAACCTGCTCAGAGAATCAAGGTCTCTCCACGCGAACCGGACGCACCCGTCCCTCGTCCCCCGTCCCTCGTCCCCCGAGATCGAAAGCCGAAGCCCTTGGCGTCGCCGAAACCTGCGCCGCCGCCTCCGCCAGGTTCACTCATCCCGCCCATTGACCTGCTCACAGAAGGGCCGGGTGCGGTTGAAGACGCCGACGCCGCGCAGATCGAAGACATGGGGCGCCGCCTGGTGACGACGCTCGAGACGTTCCGCGTCGGCGCGCAAATCATCAACAAGACGGTGGGCCCGGTCGTCACACGCTTCGAGCTGGAGCCGGGACGCGGCGTGAAGGTGGGACGCGTGTCCTCGCTCGCCGACGATCTCGCGCTCGCGATGCGCGCGCAGTCGCTGCGCATCGTGGCGCCGATTCCCGGCAAAGCGGCGATCGGCATCGAGGTGCCGAATCCGACGCCGCGGCTGGTGCACGTGCGGGATCTCATCGACAGCGCCGAGTTTCGCCGCGCGGCGCGCGTGCTGCCGGTGGTGCTGGGGCGCAATCTCGAAGGCGACGAAGTCGTGGATGATCTCACGAAGATGCCGCACCTCCTGATCGCCGGCGCGACGGGGTCGGGGAAATCGGTGTGCATCAACGCGATCATCACCAGCCTCGTCTACGCACACGGTCCCGACAAGCTGAAACTGTTGATGATCGATCCGAAGATGGTCGAGCTGTCGATGTACAGCGCGCTCCCGCACCTTGGCCTGCCGGTCGTGACGAGTCATCACAAGGCGGCGAACGTGCTGAAATGGGCCGTGTGGGAGATGGAGCGCCGGTACCGGTTGCTGCATGCCAACCACGCGCGCAACATCACCGACTTCAACAAGAAGGTCGAAACGAAAGCGCCGCTGAAAGGTCCGCGCGAGACCCTCGCGACGCAGGCGGGGATCCAGAAAGAGCTGCCGTTCGACGCGGCCTACAGCGGCGGGATTCTCCCCTACATCGTGCTGATCGTGGACGAGCTGGCGGACCTCATGCTCACGGTGCAGGGCGAGATCGAGACCCCGCTGGCGGTGCTGGCGCAGAAAGCGCGCGCGATCGGTATTCATCTCATGCTCGCCACGCAGCGCCCGTCGGTGAACGTCATCACGGGACTCATCAAGGCGAACTTCCCGTGCCGGATCGCGTTCCGCGTCTCGGCGAAAGTCGATAGCCGCACGATTCTCGACCAGAACGGCGCCGAGACATTGTTGGGGAACGGTGACATGCTGTTCCTGCCGCCCGGCAAGAGCGAATCGATGCGCGTGCAGGGCGCGTTCATTTCGACGGACGAGACCGAGCGTCTCATGGAGTGGTACAAGGCGCATGCGGCGGCCGCTGTCGCCGCTCCGGGCACGTCGATCGACGAGCAGGTCGCTGCGCTCGAGAAAGCGGAGAAGGAGGGGGAAAACGGAGCAGGGAGCACGGAGCAGGGAGCAGGAGACCGTGATCCGCTCTTCCGCCAAGCCGCTGAGGTATGCATCCAGAATCAGCTCGGATCTACGTCGCTATTGCAACGGCGGATGAGCATTGGCTATGGCCGGGCGGCGCGGATCATCGACCAGCTCGAACTTGCCGGGATTCTTGGGCCCGCGAATGGCTCAAAACCGCGCGATGTCCTGCTGGGTCTGGAGGAACTGGACGATCTCACCGGCCCGGAAGGCGCGAACGCGAGCAGCTGACGGTCCTCGTGCGAAGTTTTGCACCGGTCAGCGCTATTCCGATTACGTGCGCTGGTCTGCGCGTGATAGCTTCGGCGCATGTCGAGTGGCGTTCACAGCGATCCCGCGGATTGGAGCGATCCCCGCCATCGACTCGGCGTGGCCGGTGAGGAGCAAGCGATCCGTTACCTCCAAAGCCGAGGCTGGGAGGTGGTGTCGCACCGCTTTCGCGTTGGCCGCATCGAGCTCGACCTCGTCGCCAGGCGCGGCCATCTCGTTGGCTTTTTCGAAGTCAAAGCGCGTCGCGGCACGGCATTCGGCAGCCCCTTTGAAGCGATCACCGGCGCGAAACGGCGGGAAATCGTGAAGGCAGCGCGGGTGTGGATGGATCGGTACGGGCAACGGTCCGACGTGTACCGCTTTGACTGTATCGCTATTGTGGACAACAGATTAGAGCATTTGGAGGACGCCTTCCGTCCTGGATGGCGGTGACGCAGGTTTCGGTATATATTCGGGCCTCACACCAGGAGGCTCGCCACCTATGTCGAGGTCAATCATGGCAGAACAGCCGCAGCCTACCAAGCTCACCGACGACCGCCGCAAGGCGCTGAATCTCGCCATCACGCAGATCGAGAAGACCTGTGGCAAGGGCTCCATCATGCGGATGGGCGCCGACTCCCCGCAGGTACGGGTGGCCGGAATCTCGACCGGCGCGATCAATCTCGATGCGGCGATCGGCATCGGGGGCATCCCCCGCGGCCGGGTCACGGAGATCTTCGGGCCCGAATCGAGCGGCAAGACGACGCTGGCGCTGCATGTCGTGGCGCACGCGCAGCGCGCAGGCGGTGCCGCCGCCTACATCGACGCCGAGCACGCGCTCGACGTCGAGTACGCGAAGAAGCTGGGAGTGGACATCGAGAACCTGCTCGTCTCCCAGCCCGACACGGGAGAGCAGGGCCTCGAGATCTGCGAGATCCTGGTGCGTTCCGGCGCGGTGGACGTCGTCGTCGTCGACTCGGTCGCGGCGCTCGTGCCCAAAGCCGAAATCGAAGGAGAAATGGGCGACTCGTTGCCGGGGCTGCAGGCCCGGCTCATGAGCCAGGCGCTGCGCAAGCTGGCGGGGGCGATCAACCGCTCGCGCACCTCGGTGATCTTCATCAATCAGCTGCGTGAGAAGATCGGGGTCATGTTCGGCAACCCCGAAACCACCAGCGGCGGTCGCGCGCTGAAGTTCTACGCGTCGGTGCGCCTCGACATGCGGCGTATCGCGCCGGTCAAGGACCGCGAGGTGGTGATCGGCAACCATGTGCGCGTGAAGGTGGTGAAGAACAAGGTGGCGCCGCCGTTCCGGCAGGCGGAGTTCGACATCATGTTCGACGAAGGGATCAGCCACGAGTCGCTGCTGGTGGACATCGCGGCGGAGGCCGGCATCATCGAGAAGTCAGGCGCCTGGTATTCGTATGGCAAGGAGCGGATCGGGCAGGGGCGTGAGAACGCCAAGCTGTACCTCAAGGACCATCCCGACATGTCGGCCGAGGTCGAGGGACGCGTGAAGGAGCACCTCGGCATCAAGGCTACCGGTGGGGGGGACGGAGGAGGCGGGGCGGGTGGCGATGAGGAGACCGCCACGAGCGAAGAGTGATCCTGACAGGACTCGCCCCCGATCCACGCCGGCCGGACTATAGGCTGGTCGAAGTGGATCGGGGGCGTTTTGCATCGCTGCCGGCCGACGCGCTGGCGGGGCTGGACCTCGCCGTCGGCCACGAAATTCGCCCGCTGGTCCTCGAGCGGCTGCAACAGCTGGCCGACGTCGAGGCGGCCCATCGCGCCGCGCTGCGCGTGCTCGCGCGCCGCGCCCACGCGCGCTTCGACCTGCGGCGCCGGCTGCTGCAGAAACAACACCCGCCCGGGGCCGTGGACGCTGCGCTCGATCGCGTGAGCGCCGCCGGGTTGCTCGACGACACCCGCTTCGCCGTCGATTATGCCGCCGCCAAGGCTCGACGCGGTCGCGGTGCGTCGCGGTTGGTGCGCGATCTCCAGGCTCAAGGCGTTGATCGCCGTGTTGCCGAAGATGCGGTGCGTCGCTCACTCGCGGCCGAGGGCGTCGATCCGGCCGACGCCGTTCGTGCCCTGGCGGAGAAGCGGGCGCGGCAGCTGGCGGGGTTGCCGGCGGCGGTGCGAAAGCGGAGGCTCGTCGCGTTCCTGGTGAGGCGAGGGTTCAACGGTGGGGAAGTGCGGGAGGTGGTCGAATCCCTTAACTCCTAGTTGCACTATATTTTACAGCCATGAAGGCCGCCGATATCCGCCGCAAATTCCTCGACTTCTTCAAGGCCCGCTCCCATACGGAGGTGCCGAGCGGGCCTTTGGTCCCCCCCGACGACCCGACGCTGCTGTTCACCAATGCCGGCATGGTGCAGTTCAAGCGCGTGTTTCAGGGTCTGGAACGTCGTGACTACACCCGCGCGGTGACCTGCCAGAAGTGTGTGCGGGCCGGCGGCAAGCACAACGACCTCGAGCAGGTTGGCCATACGGCCCGCCACCACACCTTCTTCGAGATGCTCGGCAATTTCTCGTTCGGCGATTACTTCAAGCAGGAAGCGATCGAGTACGCCTGGGAGTGGGTCACCGGCAGCAAGTGGCTCGGCATCGACCCCGATCGGCTGTACGTGACGGTGCACCACACCGATGGTGAAGCCCGCAAACTCTGGCGCCAGGTGACCGGCATCGCGGACACCCGGATCTACGGCCTCGGCGACAAGGACAACTTCTGGCAGATGGGCGATACGGGACCGTGCGGCCCCTGCTCGGAGATCCTCGTCGACATTCAGGGGAAGGGGGACGGGGGAAGGGGGAAGGGTGCCCTCGGCATGGACGAGTTCGTCGCCCTGAGCGAGGAGGGCCGGTTCCTCGAGATCTGGAACCTGGTGTTCATGCAGTTCGACCAGCAGCCCGACGGGAAGCGCAATCCGCTGCCCAAGCCGTCGGTCGATACCGGCGCCGGCCTCGAGCGCATCACGTCGGTGATGCAGGGCGTCCCGACGGACTACGATACGGACGTCTTCCACCCGATCATCGTGCAAGCCGTCGAGATCGTGGGGCGCCCCTACGACCTCGGCCCCTCCGGCGCGCCGTATCGCGTGCTCGCCGACCATGCGCGCGCCGTCGCGTTTCTGCTCGCCGATGGTGTCTACCCGTCGAACGAAGGCCGCGGCTACGTGCTGCGGCGCATCCTGCGGCGCGCCGTGCGCCACGCCTGGCTGCTGGGCCGGCGCGAGCCGACGTTGGCCCAGCTGACGGGCGCGGTCAGCGGCGTGATGGGTGACGTGTATCCGGAGCTGGTGTCGAAGCAGCAGCACATCGAGCGGGTCACGCGTGCCGAGGAGGAGCGCTTCCTGGAGACGATCGAAGGTGGACTTGAGAGGATGGAGGAGTTGAAGGGGACGGGGGTGATAACGGGGGAGGATGCATTCAAGTTATACGACACCTTTGGTTTCCCAATCGACCTTACGCAAATGATTGCGTCGGAGCGCAAGCAGACGGTGGACGTCGAAGGCTTTGATCAGGCGCTGGGGCAGCAACGCCGCAGGTCGAGGGCGGCGAGAAAAACGGCGGCGGAGGGCGGCAAAGGGCGGCAACGACGCGGCGCATGGGTCGAGCTAAAGAAAAAGGCCTTGCAGAAGTGGATTGGTTACGAGACAACCAAAGCCGAGACCGAGCCGATTGCGTTTCGACAGACCGGCGATCAACTCGAGCTGATCCTGGAAGAGAATCCGTTCTACGTGGAGTCGGGTGGTCAGGTCAGCGACACCGGCGTCGTGACAGGCGACGGGTGGGAGCTGACGGTCGAGGGCGTCGAGAAGGTGGACGGCAAGAGCGCCGTGGTCGGGACGTTCGGCGAAGCGTTCGAGCCTACGGCCGCGGTGGCCCAGGTCAATGAGGCGAGGCGCCGCAACATCGAGCGCAATCACACCGCGACGCATCTCGTGCATGCGGCGCTGCGGAAGATTCTGGGCACGCATGTGCGCCAGGCGGGATCCGTCGTGGCACCCGAGCGGCTGCGGTTCGACTTCAGTCACCACGGCCCGATCAAGGGCGACCAGCTCGCCGCCATCGAAGCCGAGGTCAACGCGCACGTCTGGGAGAATCTCCCGATCGAGACCCGGCAGATGGCGTATAAAGAAGCGGTCGCCGCGGGCGCGATGGCGCTGTTCGGCGAGAAGTATGGCGACGTGGTGCGCGTCGTGGACGTTCCCGGCGTGTCGCTCGAGCTGTGTGGCGGCACGCATGTCGACTCGACGGGGCAAATCGCGGTGTTACGCTTCACGCACGAAACCGGCGCCGCCGCGGGCGTGCGGCGCATCGAGGCGCTCACGGGGCCCACGGCGTACCGCCATGCGCTCGAGCTGCAAAACCGGCTGTCCGAAGCTGCAGGATTGCTCAAGACGCAGCCGGAGCATCTCGCGCGTCGCATCGAGGCGCTGCTGGAAGAGAACAAGAAGCTCGAGCGGCGGATTGCCGAGCTGCTAAAAGAGGGAGCGGGGAGCGGGGAGCAGGGAGCCGTCGAACAAATCGGCGACGTCGAGCTCTATGTGGGCGAGTCCACTCTCGACGACCGTAACCAAATCGCTGCGATAATGGATGGCTTCCGCGCGAAACATAAGCGCGCCATTTCGGTGCTGTTCACCAAGGGCGAAAGGGCCGGGATCCACGTGGCCGTCACGGACGATCTCGTTTCCACAGGCATCAAGGCGGGGGACATCGCGAATGCCATCGCGGCAACCGTCGGTGGCAAGGGCGGGGGCCGACCGCACTTTGCATCCGCCGGTATCGGTGATACCGCGAGAATGCGCGATGCCCGGGAACAGACGCCTCGCATTGTGAGGGAACTGCTGAAGCGATGACGCGAGCGGATGTTCTGGCCTGGTTAGACGCGCGCAGGCCGTCGCCTCCGGAGACGCTGCGCCGGCGGATCGATCGCGCGATCGATGAGCGGCTCCCGGCTCCCGGCTCCCCGCTCCCCGTTTACCTGGCGCAGGTTGGCCAAACATTGCTCGACGGCGTGGTGGGCAAGCCGCAGGGAGGCCGCGAGCTGGCGCTCGATCTGCTGGCCGCCGACGCGTTCGCCACCTATGCCTTCGAAGCGCAGGCCGAAGCGGGAGGAGGGGAGGAAGCGCATGCGACTTGATGGTCAGGGTCTGCTCGTGCTCGTCGATCCGGTGCGCACGACCGGGGCCGAAGCGGCGCGGATCGGCCGGGAAGCCAAGGCGGCGGGCGTGCGGGGTCTGTTGATTGGGTCGTCGTTCGACGGGGCCGCGCAGACACGTGACGTGGCGCGCGCGCTGCGTGAGAATGCGCCCGGCATTCCCGTCGCGCTCTTCCCCGGCTCGGCGATGCAGCTCACCGACCAGGTGGACCTGGTGCTGTTCCTGTCGCTCGTCTCGGGCCGCAACGCGCAGTATCTCATCGAAGAGCACGTGCGCGCGGTGCCGTTTCTGCAGCAGCATCCGGTCGCAACGCTGTCCACCGCGTATATCCTCATCGACGGCGGCCGGGTGACGAGTGTGGAGTCGGTGAGCCAGACGCGGCCGCTTCCCGCCGACAAACCCGAGCTGGCGGCGGCGCACGCCACCGCGGCGACGTTGATCGGCATGCAGGCGGTCTATCTCGATGCGGGGAGCGGTGCCGAACGGCCTGTCACAGCTGAGGTGATTCGCGCGTGCCGGGCCGCGGTGCCCGGGCGGCCGCTGTTCGTCGGCGGGGGCATTCGCACGCCGGCGCAGGCGCGCGCGGCGCGCGCGGCGGGAGCGGATTTCGTCGTCATCGGGACCGTAATGGAGGAAATGCCGAGAGCGAGCCTGGCGGCGTTCGTCGAGGCTGTGCGGTGAGCGTCGAGAAGATCCGGGAGTCTCTCGGCGGCCTCGCGACGCTCGCCGGCCGCGTCGCCGCCGAGCAGGCGGACGAGATCGCGGCCATCGCGGAGCGCTACGAGACCACGCTGCGCGGCGGCGGCACCCTGTTCTTCGCGGGGAACGGCGGCAGTGCCGCCGACGCGCAGCATCTCGCGACCGAGTACGTGGTGCGCTACCAGACGAACCGGCCGGCGATGCGCGCCGTCGCGCTCACGACCGACACGTCGTTGCTGACGGCCTGCGCCAACGACATGGGCTTCGACGAGGTGTTCGCGCGGCAGGTCGAAGCGCTGGCGGAGCCGGGCGACCTGCTGGTGCTGCATTCGACGTCCGGCGACAGTCCCAACGTCGTTCGCGCCGCGCAATCGGCGCGCGCGCGCGGCGTCGCGGTCGTCGCGTTTCTGGGAAAAGGTGGCGGGCACCTGAAGGAGCTCGCCGATGCCGCGCTCATCATCCCCGCCGACGACACGGCGCACATCCAGGAGCTGCATCTCGCGATCGAGCACGTCATCTGCAATCTCGTCGAGGACCGGCTCAAGGGATGATCGATCTCGCCGGGAAGCGCGCGTTCGTGACGGGCGGAGGCAGGGGCATCGGGCGCGCGACGGCGCTGATGCTGGCGCGCGCCGGGGCGAAAGTGGCCGTGGGTTATCGCAGCCGCAAACCGGCCGCGGATCCACGGATCGTCGCGGCCGTGCGTGGCGACCTCGGCACGGCGACAGGCGCGAAGAAAGCCGTCGCCGAAGCGCTGCGAGCCCTGGGTGGGCTCGAGATCCTGGTTGTGAATCACGGCGTCTGGCCACCGGACGACGTGCCCGTCGCCAAGCTGAGCGACGAGCAGTGGGAGGCCACGCGCCGCGCCAATCTCGATGCGGTGATCTACGTCTGTCGCGCGGCGATCCCGGGCATTGCGAACGGCGGCACGATCGTGCTCGTCGCCTCGACGGCGGGCCAGCGTGGCGAGGCATTTCACGCCGATTACGCCGCCACGAAGGGCGCGGTCATCTCGTTTACCAAATCCCTTGCCGTCGAATTGGCGCCCCACATCACGGTGAACTGCGTTGCGCCGGGGTGGGTCGATACCGACATGTCGGCCGCCACACTCAAGGCCAAGCCCGCGATCCTCGGCACGATCCCCCTCGGCCGCGCGGCGAGCGCCGAGGACATCGCGGGGCCGATTGTGTTTCTGTGCTCCCCGTTGGCGCGGAACATCACGGGTGAGATTCTGAATGTGAACGGGGGCTCGGTGCTCTGCGGATGACGTTCCCCTCTCAGCTGCCGATCCCGTCCGAAGTCCTGAAGATCGCCAAGAAGCTGGAAGACGCGGGCTACGAGACGTGGTGCGTCGGCGGCGCGATCCGGGACACCCTGCTGGGCCTCGAGAACCACGATTTCGACCTCACTACTTCGGCGCCGCCTGCGGAGGTCCAGAAGGTCTTCAAGCGCACCGTGCCGGTCGGAATCGAGCATGGCACGGTGGCCGTCCTCGATGCGAACAACCAGCCCCATGAGGTCACGACGTTTCGCAAGGACATTCAGACCGATGGGCGCCACGCCGTCGTCGAGTTCGGCGTGTCGCTCATGGACGACCTGGCGCGCCGGGACTTCACGATCAACGCCATCGCCTACCATCCGATCACGCACGAGTGGCGCGATCCCTTTCAAGGCGAGCAGGATCTCGGCAAGAAGCTGATCCGCTCGGTCGGCGATCCCAACTGGCGCTTTCAGGAAGACTATCTGCGGATCCTGCGCGCGCTCCGCTTCAGCGCGCGCTTCGAGTTCCGCATCCATGCCCGGACGCTCGAAGCAGCCAAGGCGAACGCGCAGGGGCTCGCGCAGCTCTCGGCGGAGCGTGTGCGGGATGAGTGGTTCAAGGGACTGCAGACGGCGATGCGCCCGTCGAAACTGGTTGCGCTGTGGCGGGATGTCGGTGCTACTCGAATCTGGCTTCCCGAATTAGGAGCAGGGAGTACGGAGCAGGGAGCAGTAGACAAACTCCCGCGCGATCCGGTGCTCATCAGCGCCTCTCTTGCGAAGGATCCGGCATCGTTGCTCACTCGTCTCAAATGCTCCAACAAGGACATCGAGCGTGGCCGGACCATCGCGCTATGGAGGGATAAGTATCCGGACGCGAAGGATCCTGCTGCGATACGTCGGTGGTTGGCGGCGGTCGGCGAGTCCGCAGATGATTTGTTGACGCTGCTCCCTGCTCCCCGCTCCGTGCTCCCTGCGGTTATGAAGGTTCGCGCAGCTAACCCGCCACTCGTCCTCAAGGACCTGGCGGTGAAAGGAGACGATCTCATCGCCGCCGGTGTTCGCCCCGGTCCAGGCGTTGGCGAAACACTGCAACGGTTGCTGGACGAGGTCCTCGAGGATCCAAGCCGCAACACCAAGGAGTACCTCCTCTCCCGTGTCTAAGGCCCTGCTGTACGCGCTTGTCGCGGCCGCCGGCAACGTGCTCGGCGCGCTGGCCGTCACGCGGCGCGCAGTCCGCGAGCTGCGCGTGATCGAGCTCCTGGTGGCGTTCGGCGCCGGATTCATGCTTTCGGTCGCGATCGTCGAGTTGCTGCCCGCGGCGCTGTCGCGCAGCGGCTCCGTCGCGCCGGCGCTGGTACTGGCGGGCTATCTGGCGGTGCATCTGACGCAGCACACCGTGACGCCGCACTTCCATTTTGGCGAAGAGACGCATCCGGTCAGCTCGATCGCCGGAACGTCGGCCCTGGTGGGCCTGCTGTTGCACACGTTTTTCGACGGCGTCGCCATTGCGAGCGCATTTCTCGTGCGTCCCCAGCTGGGGATCATGGTCTTTATTGCCATCTTCCTTCACAAGCTGCCCGAGGGCGTCACGATCGCGAGCTTGATGCTGGCGGGGGGTCGGTCGGGTGGTCGGGCGGTTGGAGCGGCCGCGTTGCTGGGACTGGCGACGCTCATTGGTGTCGTGCTGACGAATGAGATGGGCTTCTTGATCCAGCACGGGCTCGCGCTGTCGGGAGGCGTGACGATCTACGTCGCGGCATCGAACCTGGTCCCGGAGTTTCAGGGTAAGAAGGGCTGGGCGCTGCCGTCCGCATTCTTCGCCGGCGCGGCGGTATTCTTTGTGACGAAGCTGCTACTCGAGTCGGTGTGATCGGGATGCGGGATGCGGGATGTGGGATGCGTGGTGGTTGCTCAGGCTGCGAATGAGACCAATGATCATCGCGATCGATCGTGAGCGCAGGTCAATGGCCATCTGAAGGTTGTCGGTAGGAAGGAGTTCCAGACGTCGTAGCACACACAGGTGACTGAACAACTCCGTGTTCGACCCAAGGGCGATCTTCAATCCCCGAATGAATTGTGGGGTCGTGCCCAGCGAGTACCCTTCCGCGATATTTGCAGGAATCGAAAGCGATGCTCGGCGGATTTGGTCGATAAGGGCGAAATGCTTGGAGAGGCGTGTATCGAGCGTGAGCGAATAGCCCTGGAAAGCGAGATCCTGGGCAACGTGCCAGGCGTCGAGCTTGTCGAGTTTTCTCATACTCTCATGTTTACCGAGACTGAGGCCGTTGCCATCATGAATTCAGCGCAAGGTGGGTCGATTATTACGCATCCCGCATCCCGCATCTCGCATCCCGGATGGGGATCGTGACCGAACCCACCCTCTTCCAGGGCTCAACCGAGCCGTTAGCCGCGCGGATGCGGCCGAAGACGCTGGACCAGTTTCTCGGTCAAGAGCATCTCCTCGGTCCGGGCAAAGCCCTCGGCGATCTGATTCGGCGTGGCGACGTCGGGTCGTGCATCTTCTGGGGCCCGCCCGGCTCCGGCAAAACCACCCTCGCCAGGATCATCGCGAACTACACCGACCGGCACTTCGAACCCTTCTCGGCAGTCACGGAGGGCGTGGCTCGCGTTCGCGAGATCATCAAAGAGGCGGAGGAGCGGCTCAAGTATCAGGGGCAGGGGACGATCCTGTTCTGCGACGAGATCCACCGCTTCAACAAGGCGCAGCAGGACGCATTTCTGCCGTGGGTCGAGAACGGCATCATCACGTTGATCGGGGCGACAACGGAGAACCCGAGCTTCGAGCTGACGGGAGCGCTGCTGTCGCGGTGTCGGGTGTTTGTACTGGAGCCGTTGACGGACGATCACATACGGACGGTGATCGAGAGGGCGCTTGCGGGAAGCGGGAAGGGGGACGAGGGACGGGTACTGAGCGACGACGCGATCGGGCTGCTCGTCACGCATGCGCAGGGTGATGCGCGACGTGCTCTGAACACGCTCGAGGCTGTTCTGAAACACGTTAACGCGTCCCCCGTCCCTCGTCCCGTGTCCCCTGAGGTCATTCGTCAGGTCCTGGAGAAGCCGCTCCCGGTCTATGACAAAGGCGGTGAGCAGCACTTCAACCTGATCTCGGCGTTGCACAAGGCGGTGCGTGGCTCCGATGTCGATGCTGCGCTGTATTGGCTGGCGCGGATGCTGGCGGGCGGCGAGGATCCGCTCTACATCGCGCGGCGGTTGGTGCGCATGGCGGTCGAAGACATCGGGCTGGCCGATCCGCGCGCGCTCACCGTCGCGCTAGCGGCCAAAGACGCCTATCACTTCCTCGGCAGCCCCGAAGGCGAGCTCGCCCTGGCGGAAGCGGCGATCTATCTCGCCTCCGCGCCGAAGTCGAATCGCGCGTATGCCGCGTTCGGCGACGCGCAGGCGGCGGCCCAAGCCCATCCGGCCGAGCCGGTGCCCCTCCACATTCGCAACGCGCCGACGGGACTCATGAAGGAGCTGGGTTACGGCGCGGGATACAAGTACGCGTTCGACTCGGAGGACGCGTATCTACCCCAGGAATATTTGCCGGAGAGTCTGCGCGGCACTGTGTGGTACCAACCGAGTGATCTCGGGTACGAAAAGACCGTCAAGGAGCGGATGGCCTGGTGGGAGAGCGTGAAACGGAAGTCTCGGGAAGCACCGTAACCAGCCGAGTTACGCTTTGCGCTGGCCGTACACTTTGGTGAACGAGAAGCCCAGCTGCCCGCGCCACGCCTTGGCGAGGAACCGGTAGGCGATCCGCACGACCGCCATCGGTCCCGGCAACGGATCGTTCCAGGCGAAGTAGGGGCCAACCGGCCGGCGCATGAGCGACGAGCACAGCCCACCCAGCACGGCGACGATCGAATCGCCGTCGTGCAGCCTGCCGCCCAGCTCCTCGAGCACGGCCAGGAACGGCACGCCGTCGATCTGTGGGGTGCGATCCCGGATTTCCTCGCCGCACATTTGGCGATAGGCGTCGAGCGTGAGGTTGATCCCGCAGCGCGTGCCGAACCAGTGGCACAGTCCCAGGCGCGGGTTGAGCTCGAGGTATTTGAACTTGCCGTCGCGCGCATCGTACTTCACGTCGATGTCGCCAAGGCCCATGTAGCCGACGTGTCTGCCGACCGTGGCCGCGAGCGCGAGCAGCGCGTCGCTCCGCTCACTGCGGGCGCGGCTCGTCGCTCCGAAATGCGCAGGCATCGTGGCCAGTTTGCGGAACGTGAATGCACGGACGAGCTCGTGCTTACCGTCGAACAGGCCGATGCATTCCCACAGCGCATCGTCGGGGCCGGGAATCATCTCCTGCGCGATCACGCGGTGGAATAGCTCGGCGCTCGCGCGATAGAACTCTTCCGCATCAGCCTCGCTGCGGATAATGACGTTCCTCCAGCCGATGCCATCCTTGTCCAGGTGCGTACGCGGCTTGATGATGATGGGCAGTCCCAGGCGCCGGACCAACTCCGCTGGCGAGGCCGGCAATTCCTGCGCGGTCTTGGGCAAGGGAACGTGTCCCTCGAGAAATCGCGTGTCCTTGGCTTTGTCGAGCGCGATGTCGAAGGCGGCATCGGGCGGAACGCAGCAGCGGAAGCGCTCCTCGAGGCGCACGCGATGCTTCGCGACGATGTGCGCGAGCAGGTCCGACGTCGGGATGAGGACCGGCCGCGGCTCCTGCTGGATCCCGGACAACACCTCCAGGACGGCCCCTTCGACATCGCCCGTCTTGGGGACGCGAATCTTGTGGCCGAATCGCGAGAAGCGGACGGGCTCCACCGCATCGAGCATGACCACGATGGTCGGCACGCCGCCGGCGTGCAGGCTGCGTACGGCCCCCAGGCCGACAGCGTCAGAGCTGAGAACGACGGCCCAGGGTCGCCTACGCTTCACGTGAGTCACCCCACGCCAGGGACCGGCTCGTTGGCGCGGCCGGCGCGGGCCGGGCGTGACCATTGCGTGAGTGATTCACGACGAACCCTGTGAGTGCGCGGGCCACATACCGTGTGCCGACAACAAAGCGACAGAGCGGGCCGAATGAGTTGGCGGCGGGCGTGCCCACGAAGTGCAGGCCCGGCACCGACGACTCGAATCCGTCGGTCAGATCCGGATACCCATCACCCGTCTTCACGGCCCGCCGCAGATCCGCTGCCAGGAATGGATACCGCGCGATGTCCACCCGATAACCCGTACACAGCAGCACGTGATCGACCAATCGCTCCGACCCGTCACTCAGGCGGAGGCGGAGCTGCGAGCCGGTGGGAGTCGCCGCGGCAACGCTGCAGCCGGTGGTGAGCGGTACGCCGGCGAGGCGTGGCACCAACCAGCCTGCGCCGGCGGGACACACGGCGCGAGCGGTGAGATAATCCTGCAGAACTCTCGGCATGTTGCGAAACATGCGGGGCCACGCGATGAGCCAGCTCATGAAGCGAGGGCCCATGATATCGAGGGGTGGGCGAGCAATCGGACTCAACAGCCGCCGCACCGTGCTCATCAGCGTCGGCTGCGACGGCGTTTGGCCGAGCCAGGTGATCTTGCGAGCGCGCGCGAGCACCTCGACCGCTGCGCCGGCCTCGTGCAGCAGCGCCGCCGATTCGAGCCCACTCTGGCCGGCTCCCACTATCAGCACCCGCTGACGGGCGAATCGGCTGAGATCGGCGTGGTCGAGCGAGTGTGAGACCAGCGCCGCCGGCAGCTCGGCGAAGTGCACCGGGCGCTGGGCGAAGAGCCCGATCCCGGTCGCAACCACCACGCGACGAGCGTGGAATTCCTCGCCGTCGTCCAGGCGGACGCCGAACCCTTGCGCCGCATTTGCCAGCTGCGTCACACGGCGTCGGTCCACATCGGGGACCGCCCGCTGTTGGAACCAGAGCCCATAGCGAATGAAATCGGCGATCGGCACGGGCTTGGCGTCGGGGAGGTGATGGAGGGATCGATACCGATCGAGCCGGAGGCGACCGTCGGGATCGCCGAGACTCGACGCGCCTGGGCCCGAGCGCAGGAACATCCCCCGCGGCATGTGCTTGGTCCAAAACTCCATCGGCTCGCCGAAGATCCGTGTTTCCACATTCCGGGCGCGGAGGTGGGCGGCCGCCGCCAATCCGTACGGACCTGCGCCGATGATCGCTACCTGACAGGATGAATCGCCGTCTCGCATAGTGGTTAGTGGCAGTTGCCGGACCCGTGGTCGGTGAAGCTGTACCCGGGCGCCGGGATGAAATCCCAGATGTAGCTGTCGGGGCCGAGCGTCAGCTTCAAGACGCCGTAGGCGTCGGATACCGCTTCCGTATTGGGTGCGATCGATAACGGCATGGCCGTCGCGTAACCGCCGGTGCCCACGTTGAACTCACGGATGCCGCGAGCGGGATCCGGATTCGCACCAGGGTCCTGCGGCGCGAAGCGCTCGTAGTCGTACTGCTGCCCGTTGAGGACGATATCGGCGCCGGCAGCGTAGAGGTCGTTCCAAATCGGCAGGACGCCCGAAGCGCTGTGCCAGCTCGGATCGTCCGACGAAAAGAACAGCGGATAGTGGAACATGGCGATGACGCATGCCTTCGGGTTTGCCGCCAGGTCCGCCTTCAGCCACTGCTCTTGGACTGACCCGGCGCCGCTGTTCACGGAGGCGGTGTTGTTGAGCACGATGACGTGCCAGTAGGGTCCCAGATCGAAGCTGTAGTACCCCTTGCCGGTATCACCCGCGGCGGCGCCGAAGTAGGTGAAATATCCGTTCGCTCCGGCCACGTCGTACTCGTGGTTCCCGATGACCGGGTGCGTGCGGACCTTGGCGCGGCCCCACGTGGGACCGTAGCAATTGGTGTAATTCGTCAAGCTGCCGCTGGGGTTCACATTGTCGCCCAGCACGAACACGCTTCCCGCCAGGGTGTCGATGATCTCGGCTGTGGCTTCGTCTTCGCCGCTGCCACACGACGAAATGTTCGACGCCCCGGAGAAGACAACCACCGAGCTCGGATCGAGCACCTTGACGTGGAACGGACTGCTTCCCGTCGCGCCGTACGTATCACTCACGCTGACCGTGGCGGTGTACTGGCCGGGAGCGCCGTACACATGGTCGCCCGCGATGGGCGCGCCCTGGCTGTCGGTGCTCCCTCCATCCGTCGTGCCGTCGCCCCAGGTAATCGTGTACGACCAGGGATTGTCGTTGGGGCCGGGATCGCTGAACGTCGCCTGCAAGTGCAACGCCGTCCCACCGACCACCGCTTGATCCGGCCCCGCGTTCACCGCCGGCGGCAAATTGCCGATCGTGACGCTGGTGGACGCGGGCGCGCTCGTCGCGCCCTTGGCATCCGTCACCGCGAGGGTCACCGTGTACGTGCCGACGGGGTACGTGCGCGTGACCGTGGCGGTGGTCGCCGTCGTCCCGTCACCCAGGTCCCACGCGTAGGTTAACGGCGTGTTGTTGTCGGGGTCGCGGGACTGCCTGCCATCCAGCGTGACGGCCGCTTCGGAGTTGTACGGACCGCCCGGGACGGCGACCGGCGGCTGATTCTGGTGCGGCGTGCTGGAGCGGCAGAGGGCGCTCCCCTGGTCGGTGAACGTTCCACCGGCGACCGGTATGAACTGCCAGTCGTAGCTCGTGGGCCACAGCGTCATCTTGATGACGCCGTAGTTCACGTCGCTCCGCACCTCGCTGTTCGCGATCGGGGCGCCGGGCCAGTTGTACAACGAGTTGCCGCCGGTGCCTACGACGAACTCGCGGATGCCGCGCGCCGTGTCCAGCACGCCGGTGGGCGTCTGGGGGGCGAACCGCTCATAGTCGTGGTCGTGCCCATTGATGACGACGTCCGCGTAGTTGTCGTACAAGGCCTGCCAGATCGGTTGCGTCGCCACGGTGCTGCCGTTCCCGCCCGAGCTGAACCGCGGGTGATGCCAGTAGGCGAGCGTACAGGTCGCCGGGTGCGCCGCAAGATCGGCGCGCAGCCATTGCTCCTGCGGTGAACCCGCGCTCATGTTGAGGCTCGAGTTGATCACGATGATGTGCCACGCACCAAGCTCGTAGCTGTAATAACCGACCCCGGAATCGCCGGCGGCCGCGCCCCAGTACGCGTAGTAGCCCGGCGCGCCGGCCGCCGACCCGTGGTTGTACTCGTGGTTGCCGGTCGATGGGCGCGTGCGTGCCTTGTGCCGGCCCCAGGACGGATCAAAGCAGTTCATGTAATCCGCCAGCGACCCGTCGGGGTAGGCGCCGTCACCGAACGTGGCGACCTGGCCGACGATCCCATCGAGCACTCTGGCGGTTCCTTCCTGGCTGGCGCGCGAGCAGTCCGCGATGTCGCCGGCGCCTGCCAGCACCGGGGGGCCGGTGGCCGTCTGCACCGTCACGACTGCGCTGCCGCTCTTTCCCTGGCTCGTCGCGGTGATCGTGGCCGTACCCGGCGCGAGCCCGGCGACAGATCCACGGGCGCTGACATTGGCCACGCCGGGGGCGTCACTCGCCCATGTCACGGCGGCGCCCTCGATCGGATTGCCGTTGGCGTCCTGGACCGTCGCGGTGAGCTGCACCGTGCTGTACGCCGGAAGCGTGGCCGTTGACGGGGTCACGTCAACGGATGCGACCGGAACGGTCGTCACGGTGATGGCGGCCGTGCCGCTCTTGCTCTCACTCGTGGCGGTGATGGTGATGGGGCCGCCGCTCACTTTTCCCGTCACGAGCCCGCTGCCGTTGACCGGCGCGATCGTCGAGTCGCTCGATGCCCATGTGACCGTGCGATTCGTGAGCGTGTTGCCCGAGGCGTCCTTGACCGTCGCGCTCAGCTGCACCGTCGCGCCGACCGTCACGTTCGCCGACGCGGGGCTGACACTCACCGCGGCCACCGGCACGCGAGTGTGGCAGGCGGTCGTCCCCGTGTCGCTGAACGTCTGCCCGGCAACCGGCACGAATTGCCATGAGTACGACGCGGTGTCGAGCACGAATTTCAGCACGCCGTAGGTCGTGCCGTTGCGCACCTGGCTGTTGGGGCGAGCGCCGCCCGGGTTCTGCAGATTCAGGCCGCCGGTGCCGACGATGAACTCGCGGATGCCGAGGGGATCCGCGCCGGCGGTCGGCGATTGCGGGGCGAACCGTTCGTAGACCGTGTAGGTCGCGTTTACCACGACGTCGGCGTTGTACGCGTAGAGTGCGTCCCACAGCGGCCTGACGGCCGCCAGGTTGTTTGTGCCGGTCGAGCTGAACCGGGGGCGATGCCAGTAGGCGAGCGTGCACTTCTTCGTGTTCGCCGCCAGTTGGGCGCGCAGCCACTGCTCCTGGGGAGAGCCAGCGGTCATGGGGATTTGGTCGTTCAGCACCATGATGCGCCACGCGCCAAGGTCGTAGCTGTAGTAGTACTTCCCGACGTCTCCACCGGCCGCGCCGAAGTACTGGTTGAAGCCGGCCGCGTTCGCTGTCTTGTATTCGTTGTTGCCCACCGCGGGCCGGGTGCGCGCCTTGTTTCGGCCCCACGACGGCCCGTAGCAGGTATTGAAGTTCGTGAGCGACGCGCTCCCGTTGACGTTGTCGCCAGCGGTAAACACCGTCGCGCCCGGGTAGTTATCGAGCAGCAGCCCGGTCGCCTCGTCGTTGGTGCGGTCACACCGTGCGATGTCGCCGGCGCCGATGAGCAGTGCCGCAGATCCTGGCGTGACGTCCGCAGTGATGGGGGGAGGGGCTGGGGAAGCTGGGCGCGCGATCGGCGAGGACGTAAAGGTTGGTGCAGCGTTCTCGTTGCACGTCGTGAGCAGCAGCAGGGCAACAGCCCGAGCAGCATAGCCGACGCGCTGAGATCGCGATCTCATGTTCCGTCCAGGATGATGAGGCCGCGGCCTCTTGGGGCAAGGCGAGTGCCGCAGACGCACCCACTGTAGCGCGTTGACCCGCCGTCACTTGCGAACGTGCGACGGGCGTCCTGGGCGAGCTATCTGTTCCGGACCACGGTCAAGACTGGCACGTCTTTGACACATATTGGCACGGCGCCGCTCGGCCCGTTACTGCCGCGTGCTCGTGACGACGAAGACCCCGAAGTCCGGTCCAGTCTGCGGGGGCGGCGTGGGCGAGCCCCCGATAGGCGCGACGGGGGTCACGCCCGCCATCGGCACGTCGACAGGGCCGCCCGCGTACGTGCCACTCAACACCGGCGCTCCGAAGAAGTCCTGCACGTTACGGACGTCGTAGCGGTCCCCCACCCGCACGATCCCGCTCAGATCCACCGGCACGGTGGCCTGACGAGTCCAGTTATAAATGATCACGTTCGCCCGCCCGGCCTCGTAGCGGTTGGGTCGCAGGAACACCTTCGGCTCAGCCGGATCGCTGGTCACCGCCCGGTCGGTCGCGCCCAGCCCGCTCACCTGCTGCCAGCCGGCAAAACCGTAGTCGGTGTTGATGTAGCCCCACGCCTCCGCGCTCGGGTCGCGGTAGTACCGGTTATTGGCCAGCTGGTACCCCGTGGAGTCCCGCAGCCAGATCATGTCGCTGACCGAGCCGAAGAGCGAGTTGTCCGTCAGCGTGAGCGACTGCCACCGGCCCACATCGATCAGCAGCTCGCCTCCCACCGCGTAGTTGTTCTTTACCGTGAGATCCTGGCCGACCGTTGGGCCGAGGCCGATCAACAGGTTGTGCACGCCGACGTTGGGCGAGAAGTACGTCATGTTGTCGACGAGCGTGCCGTTCCGCACTGGCTCGCTGCCGCCGAACAGAATGTTCGCGTTCGGGGTGTGCACCGGGTCGGCACTCACCGACCCGTTGTTGAACGACACGTTCCCCTCGGCGTGGATGTTGGTGAGGCCGTCCGCCCCCGCGATCGTGAAGATGTGGATGCCGTAGCCGAACTGGTTGAAGAGGATGTTGTCGCGCAACGAGACCGGGCCGGACGTGCTCTTCGCATAGATACCGTGTCCGTTGCCGAACGCCGAATCCTGCCAGCCGTTGTTGTAGGCGAGGCTACCGTAGATCTCGATGTCCACCGGTTCCGAGAAGGTATAGAACCCGATCCCGCCGTCATGCACGGTCACGTTGATGAATTTCACATGCGACGCGTTGACGACGACCAGGTTCGGACGCGTGTTCCTGGATCGATCCGGGTCCGAGTCCATGACCTCGAAGCCCCAGAAGGTCGAGTAGTTGCCGGACGCGGTGAGGAAATCGCCGCGGTTCGTGGGGGAAGTCGCTCCGCTCGCGTCGAGGATGGCCCGCTCTCCCGGGTACTGCCGCACCACGACGGGAGCGGCCGCCGTGCCGGCGAGCGTGCTGGTGAGCGGAGTGGCGCTCGTGTAGATGCCACCGCGCAGCCAGACCGTGTCGCCGGGCTGGACGCTCCCGTTTCCCCCGTGCAACGCGGTTCGGAGGTCCCACGGTCGGCCGGAGCCGTTTCCGGTGCTCGACCCCGCCGGCGCGGCGAACCATCCCAGCACAGCGACAGCGGCGGGGCCGGCGGTACCGCCATAGCTCGCCACGACCGTGGTCCGCCCAGGGCGGATCGCCGTGACGCGCGCCGTCTGGGTACCGGTGCTCACCACACTGGCGGCGCGGGGGCTCAGCGCGCCCCACACCACCTGTCCCGGCACGGGAGTGCCGTTGGCGTCGAGAATCATGGCCGTCAGCCTGAGGGTATCTCCGATCAGCAGCGAGTCGGCGGCCGGTGTGACGATCACGGCAAAGCTTCCCAATGTCACCTCGATCGGCACGTCGCCAGTGAGCGGCGTCAGCACGATCGCGATCGTCGGATTTGTGCCGGGTTGCAGGCTGACGGTGACGGAGCCGCTGTGCGTTTCGACGCCACCGGCATCGTAGGCCCGGATCGCGATGGTACGATTGGAGCCCGCCGGGAGGGCGATCGTGCCCGACGCGACGCCGGCCACAACGGGGATATTGAAAATCAAAGCCGTCGGAATATCCGGCGCGGTGACTTCTGCCACCAAGGTCGCGACTGACGCAGCGGACACGTCGGCTCTGAGTAGCAGGCGGGCCTCGGGAGGCCGGCGCCCACCGTCCGTGGGTTCGCTCAGGCAGGACGCGAGCCCGAGCGTGGATACCAGGGCGAGCCCCAGCCAGAGTCGTCTGGTACGGAGCACGCGCTCGTGATTACGGGCTGACAGCGACAGTCGCGGTCCCAGTCGCCCCGTGGAACGTCGCCGCAATCTTCGTAGAGCCTACGCCCGCCCCGGTGACGAGTCCGGTAGCATCCACGGTGGCGATGCCGGGGTTTTGGGTGGCCCAGCTGACGGTTCCGGTGGTCGGCGCCCCATTCCAGTCGGTGATCGCCACGACGAGCTGTACGGTCCCGCTGATCGTCACGGTGGGCGAGGACGGCGTCACGGTAATGGTGAAGCTTCCCAAGGTCACCACGATCGCCTGGTCACCGGTCAGCGGCTGCAGGGTAATCGCGACGGTCGCGTTGGCCCCGGGCTGAATGTTGAGCGTCGCCGAGCCGCTGTTGGTCAGGATGCCCCCGGCGTCGTAGGCCCGCAGGGTGACGGTGCGATTGGAGCCCGCCGGGATGGTGATCGTGCCCGACGCGACGCCGGCTACAATGGGGATATTGAACACGATGGCAGTTGGAATGTCCGGTGCGGTGACTTCGGCGACCAAGGTGGCGACGGCCGTGGCGGAGACATCGGCACGTACGATGAGCGTGCCGTGGCCGGGACCCGGGTCAACCGAGTCGCCGCAGGCACCGAGGACCAAGACCGTCGCGAGCGCGAATGACGGGATTCTGAGCCGTGAGCCAGACATCGAGAACGCCTCCTCAAAGATGACATCCACGATGTCATGTTCTGTGCCCACGCGAGGTGACCTCGAGGCCTCCGGGCTGATGCGTAACGCGTTTAGCAACAACATGTTCCTTAGATTCGTGTGGCGCACTGTTGCCCCAAAGGAACGACGTGACAGCCGTTCGCCACACATTCGCGTCAGGTCTGTTTCAAAAGAACCGTCATAACTCTGCATGTGGCGCCACACGTACAGCTAACCAGCGGCGCCGTGCCGTAAGTCACTTACCGCCCGAAGAATTGTTTGCATACTACCGTGTGGTTGATTGACAGGCAGCACAGCTGCTCAGAGCAAAACCGCCGAAAGGCGGTGACGCAGAGCTAGGGGACTTCGGCGACCAGGGGGTCGCCATGTCAGCCCGGCCGCCAGCGACTCGAGACCTCATCGAGTTACCTGGCGGCCTTTTCCATTTTACGGCAGGATCGCACCCCCCTCCAAGGGGAGCGCGACAAAGGCAAACCCGGCGAAAGCCGGGGACGCAAAGCCACGAGGCTACCGCACGCCGTTCGCGTGCCACGCCAGTCGAGCCGCCGAAGCTCATCGAGGAGGGGTTTATGCTTTCTCGCGCGCTCGCCATCACCGCAGTTGTCGCGTGTGAGCTGCTCACGGCCTGTGACATCCAGCGCCGCCCCACGGGCCCGGGCGGGACCCGGGTCGACGCCGTGGTCGTCGTGCCCGCCACGGTCGTGCTTGATCCCCTGCAGGCCTTCCAATTCCGTGCCTTCGGACTGAATGCCGCGGGCGACAGCGTGGCGGCGAGCGTGACGTGGTCCGCGTCCGCCGGTACGATCACTGCGGGCGCGCTCTTTACCGCGGATTCCTCTGACAACGATGCCGTAGTCACCGCGACCCTGACCGGGGCCCCGGCGATCAGCGCGACGGCGAGTGTCCGCAAGCGCCGGATCGTGACGATCGTCCTGACGCCGGCCAGCGTGACGCTTCTGGCGGGGGGCGTACAGCAGTTCACCGCCCGGGGTGTCATGAACACCGGCGACACCGTGGCCGTCTCGGCCAACTACAGCGCCACGGGTGGGGCCGTCACTTCGGGGGGCCTCTACACGGCAGCGTCTACGGCGGGGAGTTACCGCGTGATCGCCGCCCGGCCCAATCGGTCGCTGGCCGATACCGCCGCCGTCACGATCACGAGCATTCCGGTCGCGGCGGTTGCCGTGAGTCCGACCTCGGCGAGCGTGCCGGTGGGGCAGACGGTACAGCTGACGGCGACGCCCCAGGACGCGAATGGCAATCCATTGACGGGGCGCGTGGTGACGTGGGTGAGCGACGCGACCGGCGTAGCGACGGTCAACGGCAGTGGACTGGTCACGGGTGTGGCGGCGGGCTCCTCGGCGACGCTCACGGCGACGAGCGAGGGCAAGAACGGGACGGCCATGGTGACGGTCACGGCGGTCTCGGCGCCGGTAGCGTCCGTGGCGGTGAACCCCGCCTCAGCGAGCGTGCCGGTGGGGCAGACCGTCCAGCTGACCGCGACGCCGGAGGATGCGAATGGCTCCGCGCTGATCGGGCGCGTCGTGACGTGGGCGAGCAGCGTGCCCGGCGTCGCGACCGTGTCAGCGAGCGGTCTGGTGACGGCCGTCGCCGCAGGCACGGCGACGTTGACCGCAACGAGCGAAGGGCAGAGCGGGACGGCGACGGTTACGACCACCGCTGTCCCGGTGGCATTGGTCACCGTGACCCCGGCGGCGGCCAGCCTCTTCGTCGGTAAGACCGCGCAGCTCGCAGCTACGACGAAGGACTCGGCCGGCAACGTGTTGACTGGGCGGGTGATCACTTGGGCGGTCAGCAATACGACGGTCGCGACCGTGAGCGCCACTGGATTGGTCACGGCGAGGGCGGCGGGCTCGGCGACGATCACCGCGACGAGCGAAGGGAAGAACGGGACGGCGACGGTTACGGTCGCAAACGTGCCCGTTGCCTCGGTCACGATCAGTCCGGCCTCGGCGAGCGTGTTGGTGGGCGGCACCGCGCAGCTGGCGGCGACGACGAAGGACTCGGCCGGCAACGTACTGACCGGGCGCACGATCACCTGGGCGAGCGGCAACCTGGCACTCGCGACGGTGAGCGGCACCGGGCTCGTCACCGGCCTGGCAGCGGGCGCGCCGACGATTACGGCGACGAGCGAGGGGAAGACCGGCACCGCGACCGTCACGGTCACGGTTTCGTCGGGCAGCCACGCGGGCTGGTACGCGGCGCCCGCAGGCTCGCCCGGCGGGGATGGAAGCAGCAACCGACCGTGGGACTTGCAGACCGCCATGAACGGCGGTAACGGGCGGGTTCAGCCGGGCGATACGATTTGGTTGCGCGGCGGCACCTATGGCACCGGTGCCATCAACACCACCCTGACGGGCACGGCGTCGGCCCCGATCGTTGTTCGCCAGTATCCTGGGGAGCGCGCGATTCTCGACGCGAACGGGGGCACCTCCGGCACGACCCGCGGCGACTTCTTCATCGTCAGCGGCAACTACTCGGTGTTCTGGGGCTTCGAGGTCATGGATTCCGACCTGAACCGCACCTCCACGTCGCGCCCCAACCTGGTGATCGCCAACGCCTCGCACCTCAAGTTCATCAACTTGATCGTGCACGACGGCGGCATCGGGTTCTACACCTACCCCGAGCAGAGCGACATCGAGATCTACGGCTGCGTTATCTACTACAACGGGTGGCAGCAACCCGATTTCGGCAACGGGCACGGGATCTACAGCAAGAGCACGGCCGGGCCGGTGTACCTGCGGGACAACATCGTCTTTGACCAGTTCGGCTACGGCATCCACGTGTATGCCAACGCCGGCAGCGGGGGCGTCAACAACATCCACGTGGAGGGGAACGTCTCGTTCAACAACGGGTCGATCGACACCGATCCAAACTCCCCGAGCGCCAACCTTCTGTACGGTGGTGGCGATCCGGCGACCGGCGGCAGCATCGTGGACAACATGACGTACTTTTCGCCGAACGTCGGGCAGCACAACCTCATGATCGGTTACAGCGGAACGGCCAACATCTCGCTCACGGCGCAGAACAACTATGCCGTGGGTGGCCAGACCGTGTTCGAGGTCGGCTACTGGCAGGCGTTGACGATGTCGGGCAACTCAGCGTTCGGGGCGGCGAGTGATCCGGTGAACCTCCGCAGTGCCGCGACGGGCGGTTTCCAGCTGAGCAACAACCGCTACTACCGTGATCCGACGTTGCGCGCGTGGCTCTACAGCGGGACGAGCTACACATTCGGCGGCTGGCAGCAGGCAGCTGGCGTGGGCGCGACCGATCAGGCGCAAGCCGCCACCCCGACGCAACCGCAGGTGTTTGTGCGGCCGAGCCGCTATGAGGTAGGACGCGGCAACGTCATCATCTACAACTGGGGCCGCCAAGCGTCGGTGGCGGTGGACTTGTCCGGCGTACTCCAGGTGGGCTCCCGGTACGAGATCCGTAACGTGGAGAACTTCTTCGCCGCGCCGGTGGCGAGCGGTACCTACGGCGGCGGGAGCGTCAGCATCCCGACGAGCGGCGTGACGCCGGCGCAGGTCGTCGGTGGCTCGCCGACGGCGCCGCCGCGGACCGGCCCGGATTTCGACGTCTTTGTCGTGGTCACCGTGTCGCCGTAAAGAACCGGGCAAGCCTCGGCCGGACAACGAATAACGCCGAGAGGTCTGCCCAGCCGCCGGGGGCAAACGGTGGACGCCACCGCAAGGCGGCCATATTTTAGCGGCATGCCGAACCAGGCACGACGGAGCGCAAGCGGAGGGTCGGTGCACTCGAACGTGTTGCGAGGCTGCATGATCGCTCTGCTCGTTCCCGCCGCGGCGGGATGCCAGCAGGCGGTGGGACCGCGCGAGCTTCCTCCCGGAACGCGCGTGGGCTATTACGTCACGACCAATGGCATGAGCAGCGGGAACGGGACCTCGGCCAAGCCTTGGGATCTCCAGACCGCGCTCAGCGGCGGCAACGGCAGGGTCCAGCCAGGCGACACGATCTGGCTGCGGGACGGGACGTACCGGGGTGCGTTTCACAGCGAGTTGACGGGGACGGCCTCGGCCCCGATCGTTGTTCGCCAGTATCCTGGGGAGCGCGCGATTCTCGACGCGAACGGGGGCACCTCCGGCACGAGCCGCGGCGACTTCTTCATCGTCAGCGGCAACTACTCGGTGTTCTGGGGCTTCGAGGTCATGGATTCCGACCCGAACCGCACCTCCACGACACGACCCAACCTGATGATCGCCAACGGGTCGCACCAGAAGTTCATCAACCTGATCGTACACGACGGCGGCATCGGGTTCTACACCTACCCCGAGCAGACGGACATCGAGATCTACGGTTGTCTGATTTACAACAACGGGTGGCAGCAACCCGATTTCGGCAACGGGCACGGGATCTACAGCAAGAGCACGGCCGGGCCGGTGTACCTGCGCGACAACATCGTCTTTAACCAGTTCGGCTACGGCATCCACGTGTACGCCAACGCCGGCAGCGGGGGCGTCAACAACATCCATGTGGAGGGGAACGTCTCGTTCAACAACGGGTCGATCGACACGGATCCGGTGAACTCGCCGAGCGCGAACATTCTGTACGGGGGCGGCGATCCGGCGACCGGCGGCAGCGTCGTGAACAACATGACGTTCTTCTCGCCCAACGTCGGGGAGCAGAACCTGGCGCTCGGCTATAGCGGGACTGCGAACGTGGACCTCACGGTGCAGAACAACTACGCCGTGGGTGGCCAGGCGGTGTTCGTGATGGGGTACTGGCAGACCGTGGCGATGTCAGACAACTCGGCGTTCGGGGCGGCGAGCGATCCGGTGAATCTCCGCAGTGGGTCGACGGCCGGGTTCCAGTTGAGCAACAACCGCTACTACCGCGATCCGGCGGCGCACGCGTGGCTGTATGGGGGGACGAGCTACACCTTCAGTGGCTGGCAGCAGGCAGCTGGCGTGGGCGCCACCGACCAGGCGCAGGCCGCCACCCCGACGCAACCGCAGGTGTTCATCCGGTCGAATCAATACGAACCGGGTCGGGCGAATGTCGTAATCTACAACTGGTCTCGGCAGTCGTCCGTACCGGTCGACCTGTCGGGCGTGCTCAGCAACGGAGACCGGTTCGAGATTCGGAACGTCCAGACTTTTCGAAGCGCCCCCGTGAGCAGCGGCACTTACAGCAGCGGGAGCGTGAGCTTCCCCATGTCCGGCGTGACTGCCGTCAGGCCTATCGGCGGATCGCGCACGGCGCCGCCGCGCACGGGCCCGGACTTCGACGTTTTCATCGTGCAGCGTCAGCCATAAGCCGGAAGCCTCGGATCCCCACGTTGCGCTGGTAGGTCTCCGGGATGGCTTCGGGGCGCGGCTCGTCCCGCAGCAGCTCCAGCCTGCCGTACCGCGCGGTGACGAACCAACGAGCGACTTCCTCGTAGGTGTGCCGGTGGGCGAAGGGTGGGGTGAGACGGTCCCGCGCCGCGTGGAGCGCCTCGTTCCACGAGTACGTCGCGGTCTCTTGACGCCCTCGTTTCCAACGCCGGTACACGTTTTGGTAGAACATATACAGCGGCGTAGTCGGCAAGAGCACTGCGGTTTGCAGCGGGGCGGGAAGGTGCGACACCAGCGGACGAATTACGCGCTCCACCGCCATCAAGGCGCGCCGCAGGGGCGTGGATCGTTCCTCTTCCTTAGAGTACAGCCAGACGTAAAGCATCCCCTTCTGAGGCTTCGCCAAGGGCGCGATCCCACTGAAGGCGGCGGGCGTGGAGTAGGTGTGATGCAGAACGCCGTGGCTGTATACCACGTCGAACGTGTCAGCCCGGAACGGCGGCGCGAACACCGATGCCTGGACGATGTGCAGCCGTGGGTTCGCGCCGAAGTAGTAACGGGCCTGATCGACCGCATAGGCCAGATCCATCCCGACGAGCTCGCAGTCCTCGGTGCGAGATAACGCATCGGCCGTTCCCCCGATCCCGATCCCCACCTCCAACACGACGCGATGCTTCAGGGCATGCTTCTCGACCCCGAGCTCGAACCGCTTCCGCTGCAACATGACTTCCGGTGTCGTGTCCCAGTAGCTCGTGCCGTTCCATTTGTAACTCGTCCACTCAGTCGAGAAGCTTCGCAACACCCCCGCCTCTCCCGGCGGCGGGCTCTCGGTGGGGAGGACGAAGCCCTGCAGGCACTCGCTGATCCAGCCCGCATGTTCGGCCGCGTGCACGCGCGCCACTTGCGTGGGATAAGTGAGCATGCGCGGAATGCCGTTGTAGATCGGGTAATAGAGGCGGCATGGCGGACAGACCAGCGCGCCGGTGACGACGTCGACGTCGATGTCGTCGCTTGGCTCGACCGGCGCGACCGCCTCGAGCACGGTTCTGTCGGAGGGCGCCACGGGCGTGGGCTGCGCCGCAGCCGCGCGGAGTTCCAGTCTGCCCCGACAGAGAGGGCAAACGAGCCAGCGAAGTAAACGTTGCCGCATCAGAGCACCTCTGGGGCGAGCGGTGTCACTGCAAGTCGAACGCGCGCATCCACATCTCCAAGGCGAGGATCCGAAACAGACCGAGGTAGGCCTCCTCAGAGGCCCCGGCGGCCTCGGGCGAGGCATACCAGCGGCGCAGCGCCGCGACGTCGACGTACCGCTCGCAGCGCAGTGAATCCTCGATCAGCGTCGTCACCTGCGGCCGGAGGTCGTGTGCCAGCCAGCGCCGGTCGGGCGCCGCGAAGCCGAGTTTGCTCGTGCGTTGCCGCACGACATCGGGGAGAACCCCTCGCATCGCCTCGCGGATCGCGTATTTGCTCCAGCCGCGGTGCACCTTCAAGTGGTCGGGCAGCGAGATCCCGTACTCGACCAGTCGGTGATCGAGCAGCGGGACGCGTGCTTCCAGGGAGTGCGCCATGGATGAGCGATCCTCCATCCGGAGGAGCAACGGCAGCGTGTCCACGAGGATGTCGTCCACCTGGATGCGTTGCATCACCGTGGCTCCCGAGGGGGCGGAGGCGCCGGCTCTGGCGTAGCGCCACCAGCGCGTCGCCGGCGTACTCTCGCCCGCCAGCGCGCGGTCCCAGTCTGCCCGGAGCACTCCCTCGAGCAGCGAGTCGACACCGAGGAGCCGCCGCAGCGGCGTCGGCAGGTAGCGATACCCGCGGCGGAGATTGAGCACGTAGTACAGATCGCCCTGACCGAGCATCGCCCCCGCCTCGCGCGCGAACGACACGAGCCGCCCGGAGCGGAGCAGGGACGCGAGATAGGCATAGCGAAACTTCGCGTAGCCACCGAAGACTTCGTCGCCGCCCTGCCCATCGAGCAGCACTTTGACGCCCGCGTCGCGCGCTGTGCGCATGACGGACCATTGCGCGTAGTAGCTCAATGAGGCAAACGGCATGTCCTGGTGCCACGCCATGCGTGGGAACGTCTCCCAGAAGTCCTCGGCCGACGGAAACACGAGGTGGGACTCGGCGCCGGCGGCGCGCGCGACCGTGCCGGCGTACGCCCGCTCATCGAGCTCCGGGTACTTCCAGCACGAGGTGAACGTGAGGAAGCGGTCCCCCAAAGCCGTCGCCTGATCGGGCTGCTCGCGCCAGATCTTGCCGATCAGAGATACGACCGTCGACGAGTCGATGCCCCCACTGAGACAGCTGCCCGCGCGGACGTCACTGACGAGGTGGGATTGCATTGTGCTCGTCAGCAGGGTCCGCAGCCCGTCGAGACGCGCGCTATCGCGGACGCCGTTGGCGTGCTCCGGCGTGAGCTGCCAGTAGCCGCGGACATCCATGTGGCCGGTGGCGGCGTGCACCGTGAGGCAGTGCCCGGGAGGAAGCGCTTTCACCGCCCCGAGCAGTGTCCGCTCGCCGTAGTCGCAGTTGGCATGGATGAGGAAGCCGATCACGGCGTCGTCGTCTGGGGCAGCGTCGAGGTCCGGGCACACCAGCAGGGCCTTCATCTCGGACGCGAACGCGAAGGTCCCTCCTGGCGTCGCGTAGTAGAACGGCTTGATGCCCAGGCGATCGCGCGCGGCAAACAGGCGACCGCGGGTGCCGTCCCAGATGGCGAAGGCATACATCCCCTGGAGCCGTGCGAGGCAGTCCTCGCCCCATTGCCGATAGGCCTGCAGCAGCACCTCGGTGTCGGTGCGCGTGCCGAACGAGTAGCCGCGGGTCTCGAGCTCGCTGCGCAGCTCGCGGTGGTTGTAGATCTCACCATTGAACACGATCCAACATTTTCCATCGCCCACCGACATCGGCTGAAGGCCGCGGTCGGAGAGATCGAGGATCGCGAGACGGCGGTGGCCGAGCGCCAGGTGCACGGGGGCGCGGCCGTCCCACTGCCGGGTATGCGGCACCAGCTTGTGTGCGAACCCGCCCTCGCCCTTCCAGCCGAGCAGGAAGCCCTCGCCGTCCGGCCCGCGGTGGGCCTGCCGGTCGGTCATGCGCTGTAAGACCGCGGGGTCGAGGGGAGCCCCTTCGAGGCTCAGGAGGCCGGCGATGCCGCACATGGCTAGGTCGCCTCGTCCGCCGGCCGGCCCCAGCCGAACATCCGGATGCGCGCGATGCGCCCGCGCAGCGACTGCTGCCACCGGTAGCCGCGCTCCGCAAAATCGCGCGCCCGGACGAGCCAGCGGTAGCGGCTGCGCACCCAGCGGTACTTCGTGGCGTCGAGCTCGGCCCCGAACTTGGTCTTGAAGTCCCCGAGGCCCATAAAGTCGCAGGTCTCACAGCCCGCAGCCATCGCCCGCGTCATCACCGTCCAGGTGAGGAGCTCGGTAGGCCGGAACCAGCGGTGCGCGGTGCGGTGGGCCCACGACCACAGCAGCAGCTCCCGGCCGTCGAGCGTGAACAGCCCAGTGGCGATGTTCGCACCGTCCGGGAGGTAGACGGAAATCGCGAGCAGCTTGCCGGCCGCGCGCATGTGGCGAAAGAACTCGAGTGCGCGCTCTCTTCCGAACGACACGGTGTTGCCGCCGCGCACAAACACTTCGTGCAGCTGCGCGTAGTGCTCGGCCACGAACGCTTCGTCGTCCTCGAACCGGGCCACGAGCCCGAGCTTCGCCGCGCGACGAATGTTGCGCCGCGCACTCTCCTTGAGCGCCTTCATCATCCGGGCTTCGTCGCCAGGGTAAAGCCGGGCGCGGTAGGTGGGCTCCATGGCGCCGCGAAATCCGAGGGCCTGCATCGCGCGGGCGTCGAGATTGCCGCTCATGAGCTCGACGTGGTGGACGCGGTGGCGGCGCTCGAGGAATGGCACCAGCGCGCCGACCAGGTCGTCGGTCGACACGTGCGCCGGATCGAACACCGGGCCCATGGCGGGTGTCTGCCAGCCGGGCAGGGGGGAGCCGTACAGCCGCAGCGGGCCGATCCGAACGAGCAAGCCGGGGATCGCGCCGACGATCTCGCCGCCGCGCTGAAACACCAGGTAGAGCGGCCGGCCGCAGCCGCTCGCGACCAGCCACTCGATCCACGCCCGCGTATGGACGATGCGGCTGTTGGGGAAGCGGGCGACCAGCTGGTCCCAATCGCGCCGCTCGAAGGCCGTGGCCGGCCGAACAATCAGCATGGCGGCCTCCGGCACGTCGCCTCGACGACGTAGCCGCGCCGCGCCGTTTGGATCTGCGTCGCGCCCAGCGCCGCGAGCGTGCGCCGAATCTGGCCGGGGGTGCGCATGCGCTTGTAGCGATCGGTCAGCGCATCGTAGGTGTCCAGCCGGCACCAGTCCTTGTGTTGCTCCCGGGTCAGCTCGGGATAGACGTGGCAGTTGGCGAGGCAGGGAGAGACGCGGCTCAAGAGCATTTGGAGCGGCCGCACCCTCCGCACCGCCCAGTGCAGCGGGAAGAACACGTCGACCAGGGCGTCAGTGATTTGCTTGGCGCGTGTCGGCGGCTGCCGTTTCAGGATCAGCCGGTAGAGGGGCGCGAGTTTCGTCAGCTGGGACAGCGTCCAAGTGTAGTGGTCGATCACGAGCTGACCCCCGGGCGCCACCATGCGCCACAGTGCGGCGATGCTCTGCTCCGGCGAGGGCGTGTGCTGCAGCACGCCGAGGCACAGAACTACGTCGAAGACGCCGGCGGGGAACGGCAGGGCGCGCACGTCTGCCTGTGCGACGGCGTAGTTGGCCCGCTCGCCGATGTTGCGCCGGTTGGCGTCCACCGCAACGCTCAGATCGATCGCGTGGACCAGAGCGCCCGCGCGCACCAACAGCTCCGTGAAGCGACCGGCCCCGCACCCCGCTTCGAGCACGCGCAGGCCCGCGAACCGCGCGAGCGGCATCCCCGCACAGCGCACCAAGCGGTCTGCCGACAGGTGCGCGCCCGTGTGGCTGTCGAGCTGCGTTTGGGAATGCGCGTTCCACTGCAGCCCGAACGCCGCAGCGTAATTGTCGGAGGGCACGAAGCGCGGGATTCCGCGGACGACCGGCACACGCTCCCCAGCGGCGGACCGCAGCGCGTCGCCCTCTGGCCATAGCGGCGCTCCGGTGCGGGGGGAAACGAAGCCGATCATCGTGTTACACATGTGCCAGTTGCGAGCAGTTATGCCCGTTCCTGCCTGCGAGCACCGCGCGGTAGATAGCGATGACGCGATCGGTGAGGAGGCGTTCGTCGAGCTGGCGCGTGGCTGCTCGCCCCCGCCCCCCGGACCGCCCATCGCGCAGCAGGGTCCGCTGGAGCGCAGCAGCGATCGTCTCCGGGGAGTCGTCGGCGCACACCTCGCACCCGGGGATGCCCTGGAGGCGCAGGGGTACGTC
>WNFW01000056.1_pt1 | contig 56365 bp, 46 predicted proteins | sample 5400131 | NCBI WGS metagenome assembly WNFW01 (sample SAMN13153362, study PRJNA577476) | soil metagenome | isolation source: 20 cm soil or saprolite under grassland replicate 1 | place: USA:California | collected 2016-06-15
ATCGGTCTGCATGACGTCGCGGTTGCTCCCCTCCCTACGCCGTGCGTACTTTCGTACCCATGTCGTGCGCGTCCGGTCGTTCCGTCGCAGCGATCGCCCTGCTGGCTGTCCTGGTCGTCGCCTGTCCGAAGCCGCGCACCGTGGCCGTTCCCGACCCCGGTCGCGCCGATTCGGTGACGGCGCGGAACCGCGACCTCGAGCAACGGGTGGCGCGCCTCGAGCTGCAGCGGCTGGAGCGTGATGCCCAGGTTGATCAGCTGCAAACCCAGCTCGACGCCGCGCGGCGCGAAGTGGTGCGCGCGATGGCCAAGCTGCAAACGCTCGCCAGCCGGGCGGAAGCGGCTTCGGCGATGGCCGAAGCCGAGGTCGCCCTGCAGTCCCTGCAGCTGCCGGCCGGCCAGACGCCGCCGGGGATCGTCGAAGCGCGACAGCTGCTCAGCCAGGCGAGCGACGAGTTCAACAAGGGGAACTACGGCGGCGCGCTGTATCTGGCCAACCAGTCCAAGACCGCTACCGGAACGGGGCGGGGCGCCCTCGCGGGAGGCACCGCGACGACGCTGCGCCCGGGGGAAGTGCTGTTCGCGTTGCCGCTGAACCTGCAGACGACGGGTCGCGCCAGCATCCGTGAGGGCCCCGGCGCGGCGTTCCACGTGGTGTTCGCGCTGGAGGCGGGCGCCGCCGTGACCGGGTTCTCCTATGCCGATCAATGGGTGCGCGTGACCGACGACGGCGGCCGTTCCGGCTGGGTGTATTACCGCCTGGTGGGGCGGCGCGCGGACACCGCCCGCTAGGTCACTCCGCGCGCGCCTGCGTTTCTTTCGGCTCCCGGGGTCCGGCCATCACCACGCGATCCCGCCCCCCGTACTTCGCATCGTACAGCGCCGAGTCGGCCGCGGCGATCATGCCGTCGGGCGTCTCGCCGTGCTCGGGGTACTGGGCGACGCCGACGCTCACCGTGACGTGCCGGCCCGGGATCTTTGCCCCGGCCACGGCGCCGCGGATGCGCTCGGCGACGCGCGAGCCTTCCTCGAGGTCCCCTTCGGGCAGGATCACGAGGAACTCTTCGCCCCCGTAGCGCGCCACGGAATCCACCTCACGCGTCTGTTCCCGCAGCGCCTTCGCGACGGTGACGAGCACCTCGTCGCCCGCCAGGTGACCGAAGGCGTCGTTGTAGTTCTTGAAGTGGTCGACGTCCACCATCAGCACGGCGAAGGTGTGCTCGAGCCGCTGCGACCGCTTCACTTCGTCCGCCAGGACTTCCCTGAGGCGGCGGCGGTTGAGCAAGCCGGTAAGGCTGTCGGTCACCGAGAGCCGCTCGAGCTCCTCGGTCTTCTCGCGCAGCCGCACCACCATCGCGTTGAACACCTGCGTGAGGAACGCCACCTCGCCCCCGCCGGCGACCGGCAGCTCCACGGCGAGGTCCCCCACGGCGACTTTCCCCGCCGCCTGCGCGAGCCGGTTCAATGGCCGCACGATCAGCATGCTCAGGAAGTAGGCGATGGCGCCGATGGCGGCCAGCAACCCCAGCACGATCCCGATGGTGACGTTGCGCAGGTGGGTGACCTGCTGGTACGCCCGCGCGGTCGGCACCTCGCTCACCACGGCCCAGCGCAGCCGGGGGACCTCCTGGTAGCTGGCGACCGCGCCCTGGCCGTCGAAGCCGCGGTATTCGAGCGCGGCGCCGGCCTTCGCGACCAGCGCGCTCAGGGTGCGCGGCGGAAGGCTGTCGCGCAGGTACCCCTGCATCCCTGTGGGGGAGGACGCGAGCAGGGCACCTTCGGCGGTCGTGACGAACGTCGCGCCGGCGGGGGCGGGCACGCTGCGTTTCGCGATGCGCTCCACCGCGCGCAGCTTGACCCGCGCCGCGAACGCTCCGACGAAGCGGCCGCTGGGGACGACGATCGGCACGGCGACCACGAGCACCGGTGTCTGACCGCTGTCGGCGGGGAGCGGGGGGCCCACGGCCGAATTGTCGGAGCGGATCTGTTGCAGCCAGTCCGGAGGGAGTGGCAGGGGCGTGGTATGCGGGGCGCTCGTCGCGATGGGGGTCCCCTCGGGATCCACCACCAGCAGCTCGTCGAACTCGTCGGAGAACCGGCTGCGCAGTGAGCGCAGGTAGTCGGTGAGCCGGGAGAGATTCGGGCCGGGGCGTCCGGCGCGCTCGATGTTCTCCGTCACCTCGTACGAGGAGGCGAAGACGCGCAGTTCGTAGAGGCTGCCTTTGAGCCACAGGTCGAGCTCGCGCGACGCGGCACCGCTCACGCTCACCAGGTCCGCGGTGATCTTTTCGGTGAGGGCGTTCTTGTTCTGGAAGTACGAAACCCATGCCCCGGCAAGGGAGGGGACGAGCGTGACGACCACGGCGAATAACAGCATCTTGTAGCGGATGCTGTCGGGGCGGAGCGCGCCGAAGCGCCGCCCCGCCAACTGCTCCCATGATTTGCTGAGCCTCTTCATGCCGTAGCCCAGCAACATTCACGTTCGGCCCGCTTATCGCAAGGTCAACCAGTAATTCACCTTGAGCAGCAGCACATTCGTGGGCCGATCCCGGCGATACAACAGCAGGTCGCCCAGGTCCCGGCCCGCGTCGAACGTGGGGTCGAAGGGGAAAAATCCACCCCGGCTCTCGGTCCACACGAGGAACAGCGTGGACCCCGGCCGGTATTCCCAGCGCAAGACCGTCTTGACCTGGAAAGCGCGGGTCCGGAAGTCGGGGTTGCCGAGCGTGAACGGCGCCGCCGGCCCGCCCGACCCATCGGGATCGATTCGATACACGGCAGGGCGCCCCGCGGCGTCCGTGGCGATGACGGAATCCGTCGATCCGGCGTCGCGCCCGTACACGAGGAAGGCGAACGCGCGCGGCGCGGCGAGCTCCTTCAGGTCGGTGAAGTCGCCGGCGAACGTGAACGGCTGGGCGTACAGCTGCACGCTCAGCGTCGGCGACATCGTCACGTTGAAGCGCATCGTGACGTCGAGGGTGTGCTGGTCGAGCGCACCGAACACGTAGCGCCTGCCGAACGTGGCGGTGGCGGTCGGGTCCGGAATCGCGGCCACGTATTGCGCGGTGCTGCGGCCAACCGAATAATTCGGCGCGAGCTCCAGCGCCGCCGCGGCCGAGAGCTTCACGCTGACGTCGGGGCTCACCGAGAGCGACCAACCGCCGGCTGGGCTGCGGCTGACGAAAGAGAACACGCTGGCGGTCACCATCTTGCGGTTGTCCGTGAACGCGTTGAACCCGCCGCTCCAGCCGGCCGGCTCGATGGCGAGCGGACCGCCCCGCGTCAGCCGGTCGTCGATCACCCGGGCGCTGTAGTTGCCGAACAGGTTCACGCCCCAGAAACTCAGGAACTGCCCGAACGCCGAAGCGCTGAAGGCGTTCTGGATCATGTCGCCGTCGTAGTTCCAGCTCGGGCCCATGCTGGTCGCGAGGGATGCGAACCGGAACAGCTTCCCGGGCTTGGTCCAGCGGTGCCCGAGGAACGCGCCGACCGAAATCCGGTCCACGCGCCGCTGGAAGCCGAGGTCGTTGACCTCGTACCCGGGCGTCGTGGTGCTGGCGGCCACGTCCCAGTTGGTGCTGCCCCCGTCCTTGCTCACGCCCAGGTCGGCGGAGATCCCGGTGAGCGACGTGCGCGTCGGATCGAACGACAGATGCTTCGCGTCGGGACGGTTGAAGTAGCGCGACGAGGCCAGCTGCGTGGCCTGGATCGCGATCGTGTCGCCGCGGACGAGCGCGCCGCTGAACGATCCGGACACCGCGTAGTCGTTGTGGTGCCAGCGGTGGAAAAAGTCCGCGCCGGCGAAATACGCCCCGCTGCGCAGCGTGGTGCTGGCGCCGGGCACGAGCCGCCGGTCCACCGCCGTCGCCATCACGCCGAACCCCGATCGGCCGGCCCAATCCCGCTTCAGGCGCGCCGCGAAGAAGTTCGTCAGCGGCCCCGCCGCCGCGTGGGTGTGCACGCCGGTAGTATCCTCCCAGGTGCCGTACTCCACTGGCGTGAGGGCGTCGAGGACCCCGACCGACCATCCGCCCGTGCGCCCGGTGAGCTTGCCGGCAGCCGCGAGCGTGGTGTAATCCGGCAGGGAGGTGAACCCGCCCGGCGTCGCGGCCGAGGTGTACGCGCCCGTGGGCGGCCGCCCGATGCGGCGCGAATAGAAGATCTGCGGGGTGCCGCCGAAGCCGATGAAACTCGTGATCTTCCCGAAGTTGAAGATGCTCGCGCCTTCGACGAAGAACGGACGGCGCTCGGGCAGAAACTGCTCGAACGCCGTCAGATTGACGAAGGCCGGATCGACGTCCACCTGGCCGAAGTCCGGGTTCACGGTGGCGTCGAGCGTGAGGTTGGAGGTCACGCCGTACTTCAAGTCCAGCCCCGCGCCGCCGAAATAGCCCGCGCGCCCGTCGAACGGATTCCCGGCGACGCTCACCGCCGGCGAGGTGCCGCGGCTCACGACGTACGGCAACAGTTCCACGCGGCGCGGCGCGGGAATGTCCCGGAGGCCGAGCAGGTGGGCGAAGCGCGAGATGAACCCGCTCTCGGTCTTGCCGACGAACGGCCAGAAGCTGAACTCGTTCTTGCGCAGGATCGTGCGCACGAAACGGACGCCCCACACCTGCTCGGGCGCGCCCGAAAACCGCAGCTGCGAAAACGGGATCCGCATCTCCGCCGTCCAGCCGAGCGAATCGATCGCGGTGGCGACTTCCCAGACCGGGTCCCAGGAATCATCGGCGAAGTTGCCGTCGTCGCCGAACACGAGGTCGTGCTTGACCCCCAGCGGGTTCACGTCGAAGCGGAAGGCGCTGCGGTGGTCGTGGTAGCTGTCGAGCAACACCCGGAAGTCGTCGCTCTGCGTGGACGCGTCGCGGCGCCCCAGCTGGCGCGCGATGCGCGCGGGCTGCCGATCGTACAACCGCGCCCCGATGTAGAGGGCCTCCCGGTCGTAGACCACCCGCACCTCGGTGGACTCGGAGACCGGTTTCCCCTCCTCCGGGTCGCTCTGGCGGAAGTCGGTGAGGGGGACCGCCGCGCGCCACGCGGCGTCGTCGAGGCGACCGTCGAGGACCGGGGGCCGGTCCACCCGCACAGCGACGATCGTCGGGGGCACCAGGCCGTTGGCGTGGCGCAACACGGCGGAGTCGGCTGGGGCGGCAACGGGGATCTGGAGCAGGGCGACGCACAGCACGGCTACCATGGCGGCTCCCGGGAGACGGCGTCCTCCATAGGATGCAGCATTCGTCCAGAGGGTTGCGTACGCAAGAGGTCCGGATAACGTCAGAGTACCATTATGCTCGGGCTTGCGCTCCTCGTTCTTCTCGCGGGCGACACCGTGTCCGGCCGTGTCGTTGATCAGGCCGGGTCCCCGATCCCGGCGGCCGTCCAGCTCGTCGAGCTCCACCGCACCACGCTGGCTGGCCGCGACGGCGCGTTTGCCCTCCCGGAAGTTCCCGCCGGTCGCTACACCCTGGTCGTCCGCCACCTCGGCTTCACGCCCGTCGTGCGCGCCGTCGAGGTGACCAGTGGGGCGGCCCCCCGCTTGCACATCGTGCTCGAGCCCGCCCCGTTCGAGGTCGAGCCGATCACGGTGACGGCCGCGCGTGCGCCCCTGGCGAACTTGAGCTCGCCGCTCCCAGTCGCGTCCCTCGGCCCCGACGCGCTGCGCCGCGAGCAGAGCGTCTCGCTGGCCCACGCCCTCGCCGCCCTACCCGGCGTGCGGGTCCTGGGGACCGGCGAGCAGATCGGCAAGCCGGTGATCCGCGGGATGTCGGGGGCCCGCGTCCTGGTCCTCGAGGACGGCAGCCGGCTCGAGGACTACTCCTGGAGCGACGAGGATGGACCATCGGTAGACGCGCGCCTCGCCGAGCGCATCGAGGTGATCCGTGGGCCCGCCAGCGTGCTCTACGGCTCCGACGCGCTGGGCGGCGTGGTCAACGTGGTCCCCGCCGACCTCCCCGACGCCGCCGGCCGGCCCGGCTTCGTGCGTGGCCGCGTGGAAGCCTACGGCGCTTCCAACAACGTCGAGCTGGGAAGCGCGGCGACCCTCGAGGGGGCGACCGGGCGGGTGGGCTGGCGCGTGCTGGGCGTCGGGCGCTTCGCCGGCAGCCTGCACACGCCCACGGGCGAGCTGGACAACACGGGCTTCGGCGCGTTCAGCGGCGAGGCGGCCGTCGGCATCCGGGGGACCCGGAGCGACGCGCAGCTGCGCGTCAGCCATTACGGCGGCGAGTTCAAGCTGCTCGAGGCCAACGCGCCGCCGGGACCGGAGCAGGGCGGGCCCGAGCGCAAGCTGTCGGATGACCGGCTGCAGCTCACCACGCGCCGCAGCGCCGGTTCGCTGCGGCTGGAATTCAAGGCACAGTGGCAGCGGCACAACCTCATCGAGGTCTCGGATGAGGCGTCCGGGGGCGGTCCGCCCAAGGACACGACGGCGTTCGATCTGCTCCTCAACACCGGGACGATGGATCTCCTGGCGCATCACGGCGGGAGTCGCGTGCGCGGCACCGTGGGCGTGTCCGGCATCGGCCAATGGAACGATTCCCGCGGCCCCATTCCCCTGATCCCCGACGCGCGCGTGCGCGGGGCAGCGGCCTTCCTCTTTGAGGAGGTGCAGCTGGGTCGCTGGAGCCTGCTGGCGGGCGCGCGGGCGGATGCCCGCCGCGTCACCGCGGATGCCGACACGGGATTGGGACTCAGCGCGCAGCGGCGCAGCTGGACCGCGCTGTCGGGCGACGTGGGCCTGGTCTTCCGTCCCGTCGAGCGGCTGGCGTTCGCGGCGAACGTGGGCCGGGCCTGGCGCTCCCCGACGCTGTTCGAGTTGTTCAGCAACGGACCGCACCTGGGTGAAGCGCGCTGGGAGGTGGGCGACCCGGGCCTCAAGCCCGAGCTGGCGACCGATCTGGACGTGAGCGTCCGCTGGGCCGGGGCGCGGGTGCAAGCCGAGGTCGCGGCCTATCGCAACGGCGTGAGCCGTTACGTCTACATCCAGCCGACGGCGCAGTACCAGGTGGTCAACGGCGATTCCCTGCGCGTGTACGATTACCGGCAGGCCGACGCGCGGCTCTCGGGGCTGGAAGCGTCCGCGGCGGCGCAGATCGGGTCGGCGGTGGTCGTGCGGGGACACTTCGACATGGTACGGGGGACCAACCGCACGACGGATCAGCCGCTGCCGCTGGTGCCGCCGGCGCGCGGCGGCGTCGGCGTCGACCTGCACGGCGCCGGGGGGAGGCGCCGCGTGGGGATGGAGGTCGAGGCCGTCGCCCGCCAGACGCGGCTCGATTCGCTCGACATCCCGACGGCCGGCTACGCGCTCGTGCATCTCGACGGCGGGCTCGTCACCGCCGCGTTCGGCCGGTCGTGGACGCTCGACCTCGCGGTCCGCAACGTCGCCAACACGCGCTACCGCGACTTTCTCAGCCGCTACAAGGAATTCGCGCTCAACCCGGGGCGGAACATCACCCTGCGCGTCGCGACGGCCTGGTAGCCCGCTCTATCAACCCTCGCTACCGGAGGCCCTCATGGCCGATCGTCGGTCGTTCCTCGCCGCCGTCACCTCGCTGACCGGCGCCACGCTGCTCGAGCCATTGGCGCGCTCCGCCGACGCGCTGGCGCAGCAAGCTGTGGCCCACGATGGCCCGTGGGACCTGTCGTGGGTGAAGACGCTGCGGGGCCGGCACCGGCAGGTGTTCGACACCGGGTCGCTCGACGAGCCGCTGCGGGTCGTGGCGAACTATCTCGACGCCTTCGAGACCGTTCTCGGACTCAAGTTCCCCGACGTGAACGTCGTCGTGGGCATCGCGGGTCGCGCGTTCCCCATCAACGCCGCCGACGCGCTCTGGGAGAAGTACAAGCTCGGGAAGGGGTGGAACGTCACCGACCCCGAGACCACCGCGCCGGCGGTGCGCAACGTCTTTCTCAGCGGTGGGGCGATGGAAGCGGAACAGAAGATGAAGGTACGCGCGCTCCAGGCGCGCGGCGCGATTTTCTGGCAGTGCAACAACGCCCTGCATCGAGTCGCCGAGCGGCTGGCACCCGATGCGGGAGCGCCCGCGGAGACCGTGTATCAGGAGCTGCGGGCGGGACTGCTGCCGGGCGTGCGGCTCATTCCTGCCCAGACGATGCTGCTCGGCCTGGTGCAGGAGCAGGGCTGTACCTACGAGCAGCTCTAGGAGCCGCGCGGTGCGACGCGCCGCCCTGCTGTGTGCCGCCCTAGCGAGCGCCCTCCGCGCGCCGGCGGCAGGGCAGACGATCCCTCGGAGCCAGCACGCGACGGTCTCCCAGCGGGTCGGCGTCACCGACATCGCGATCGCCTACAACCGCCCCGTCGCCCGGGGGCGCGCGCTGTTCGGCAGCCTGGTGCCGTGGGGTCGCGTGTGGCACCCGGGCGCGGACTCCGCTACGACCATCGACTTCAGCCGCGACGTGCAAATCGAAGGACACGATCTGCCCGCGGGGCGCTACACGCTGTGGACCATTCCCACGCCGGACCGCTGGACGGTGATCTTCAGTCACGCCGTGGGGGTGTTCCACATCCCGTACCCCGGCGAGTCCCGCGACGCGCTGCGAGTAGCGGTGACGCCGGAGCAGGGCGGGCCCATGGAAGTGCTGGCGTACTACTTTCCCGTGGTCGGCCCCGATTCAGTGGTGCTGCGGTTGCACTGGGGGACCACGATCGTTCCCATCCGGATCCACACCAAATAGCACGGGTCTCCGTGCGGAGTGCCTCATGACACTCGATCGTCGCGAATTCCTCCACACGGCGGCGCTCGGTGGGTTGGCGGCCGCGGTCGGTGCTGCTCCGCTGCGTGCCGCACCGTCCACGCCCCCACGCCCCTCCGTCCCGGCGTTCGAGCTGGACGAGGCGACCATCGATCAGCTGCAAGCCGGCATGCAGCGCGGCGTCTACACAGCCCGATCGTTGTGCGAGCGCTACCTGGCGCGCATCGACGCCATCGACCGCCGCGGGCCGGCGCTGCGCGCGGTGATCGAGACCAATCCCGACGCGCTCGCGATCGCCGCCCGCCTCGACGCCGAGCGCCGGGCGGGGCAGGTGCGAGGGGCCTTGCACGGCATTCCCGTGCTCGTCAAGGACAACATCGCGACCGCCGATCGCATGCAGACCACCGCCGGTTCGCTCGCGCTCGTTGGCGCCGCGGCGCCACGGGACGCCGCCGTGGTGCGCCGGCTGCGCGAGGCGGGCGCGGTGATCGTCGGCAAGACGAACCTCAGCGAGTGGGCGAACTTCCGTTCGGGGCAGTCGTCGAGCGGGTGGAGCGGGCGTGGAGGACAGTGCCGCAACCCCTACGCGTTGGACCGGAACCCCTGCGGCTCGAGTTCCGGCACCGGCACCGCCATCGCCGCGAGCCTCGCCGCCGTCGGCGTCGGCACCGAGACCGACGGCTCGGTCGTGTGCCCGTCCTCCGCGGCGGCGCTCGTGGGGATCAAGCCCACGCTCGGCCTCGTGAGCCGGCGCGGCATCGTGCCGATCGCCCACAGCCAGGACACCGCCGGTCCCATGACGCGCACGGTCCGCGACGCGGCGATTCTGCTGGGTGTCCTCGCCGGCGCTGACCCGGAGGATGCGGTCACGGCGACGGGCCCGGGCATCAGCGATTACACGCAGTTCCTCGACGCCGCGGGTCTCAAGGGCGCCACCATTGGTGTCGCCCGCACCAAGTTGATGGGCTACCACCCGGCAACGGACCTGCTCGTTTCCCAGGCGCTCGATGTGATGCGGCAGCAGGGGGCGACCATCGTGGACCCCGCCGACATCCCGCACGTCGGCGAATACGACGATGCCGAGCTCACGGTGCTGCTGTACGAGTTCAAGGCGGACGTGAATGCCTACCTCGCCGAGTTCGCCCCCGGCGCGCCGGTCAAGACGCTGCAGGACGTCATCGATTTCAACGCGCACAACGCCGACCGCGAGATGCCGTTCTTCGGCCAGGACCTGCTGCTCAAGGCCCAGGCCAAGGGGGATCTCACCGTGCAGGAGTATGTGGATGCACTCGCCAAGTGCCGCCGTCTGGCGCGCGACGAGGGCCTCAAGGCGGTGCTCGACCAGCACAAGCTCGATGCGATCGTCGCGCCGACCGGGAATCCCGCGTGGCCGATCGATCTCGTGAACGGGGACCACTTCCTGGGGGGCAGCTCGACGCCCGCGGCGGTGGCGGGGTTCGCGCACGTGACGGTGCCGGCGGGCGACGTCTTCGGGTTGCCGGTGGGGCTGTCGTTCATCGGCGGGCCGTTCAGCGAGCCGACGCTGCTGAAGCTGGCGTACGCGTACGAGCAGGCGACGAAGCTGCGGCGGCCGCCGCGGTTCCTACCGACGGCTGTGGTGAAGGCTCAGCCGGGGGCTCCGCCTCCGTAATGGATGCCCTTGCGCTCGCGGCCCAAGGCGGCCGCGATTGAGGCGAAGATGAATACGGTGCCCGCCGACAGCGACATCGCCCACGGATACGGCAGCCGCTCGGCGAGACCGGTCTGCACGCGCGGCATCACGCTGGCGATGAGCACTCCGCACTGGTAGGCGAAGCCCGGGAGGAATCCGCGCACCGAGTCGGGACTCAGCTCGGTGATGTGGGCGGGGATCACGCCCCACGCGCCCTGGACGAGGAATTGAATCACGAACGCCCCGGCGATGAGCAGCCCCAGGGTCGGGGCGAACGCCCACAGCGGGATCACAAGGACAGCGAGGCCTAGCGCGGTAATGATGCTGCGGCGGCGGCCGAAGCGATCCGAGAACAGGCCGAACAGCACTCCGCCGCTCAGCGCGCCGACCATCGACATCGCCGTCAGCGCGACCACCTTGCCGGTGCTGAAGCCCCAATGGCGCCTCAGGAAGGTGGGATAGATGTCCTGCGTGCCGTGAGAGGCGAAGTTCATCCCCGCCATCAGCACGACGATATAGAGGAAGAGCTTCCAGTGTGAGACGATCGTCCTGCCGAGGCCGCTCCAGTCGGCGTGGCGCGTCCTCTTCCACACGTCCGATTCGCTCACCCGCAGCCGGATGAACAGCGCCAGCAGCGCCGGCAGCCCGCCGATAAAGAACAGCGGCCGCCATCCCCAGCGCGGGAACACGAAGAAATAGCACAGCGCCGCGAGCAGATAGCCGGCCGCGTAGCCCTGCTGCAACAACCCCGAGTACATGCCGCGCTTGTGCGGAGGTACTTTCTCCATGACGAGTGACGCGCCCACGCCCCACTCCCCGCCCATCCCGATCCCGAACAGCGCGCGCAGCAGCAGGAACGTCGCGTAGCTCGGCGCGAGCCCCGACAGCACCTCGACCACCGAGTAGAAAATCAGATCGAGCATTAGCGGTAGGCGCCGCCCGTAGCGGTCGGCGAGCAGGCCGAAGATGAACGCGCCGACCGGCCGGAAGGCGAGCGTCAACGTGAGCGTGAAGGCGACATCCTTGTCGGGGCGACCGAACTCCGCCGCGATCTCGGTCAAGCACATCACGACGAGGAAAAAGTCGAACGCGTCCAGGGTCCAGCCCAGGAAGCCGGCGACGACGGCGGCACGCGTGTCGCTGCGGGTTTCCATCCGACCGGGGCTCCGTTTGTGAAGACGGGGAACAAAGTGACAGGGATCACGCGTCGTCGGGTAGTCCCCCTGCATTGCCCGTGCCCGTCCGGCTCTCTATCTTGGACCCTACATGACGGCAACCAGGGTGATCTTCGAGAGCTCCACCGCGGCGCCGTTCGTCGCCGTGCTGCGGGAGCGCGTCGCGGAGTACTTCCGGGCGCGCCACCTCTCGGACAAGGCGAACGCCGTGATGGTGGCCCGGACGGTGTCGATGCTCACCCTGACCCTCGTCCCGTACCTGCTGATTCTCTTCGGCGGCTTGCCCAAGCTCGCGATGCTCGGCCTCGCCGTGGTCATGGGTGTGGGACTCGCCGGGATCGGGTTCGGGGTATCGCACGACGCCCTGCACGGCGCCTATTCGAAGTCTCCCCTGGTCAACCGCCTCATCGGGTACACCTTCGACCTGTGCGGGGCCAACGGCTACATGTGGCGGATCACGCACAACGTCATCCACCACACGTATACGAACATCCACGGCATCGACGAGGACCTCGAAGTCTCGCCGCTGCTCCGGCTGTCGCCGCGCGCCGAGTACCACTGGTACCACCGCTTCCAGCCGCTGTACGCGTTTCTGCTCTACAGCTTCTCGACGTTGTTCTGGGTGTTCGTCAAGGATTACAAGTACTTCCTGCAGCGCGACCTGGGGCCGTACAAGAACCACCGGCCGTCGACGTCGGAGGTGGTGACGCTGCTGGTGGGGAAAGCGCTCTATTACAGCTGGGCCATCGTCGTGCCGCTCCTGGTGCTGCCGCTCCCGTGGTGGCAGGTCGCCATCGGCTTCGTGGCGATGAACCTCACCGGCGGGCTGATCCTCGGCGTGGTGTTCCAGCTGGCCCACGTCGTCGAAGACACGGCGCATCCCCTGCCGGCGCCGGACGGCTCGATCGCGGACGTGTGGGTGGCGCATGAGCTCGCTACGACGGCCAATTTTGCCAATGGCAATCCGCTCATCACGTGGTACGTGGGCGGGTTGAACCACCAGATCGAGCACCACCTGTTCCCCAAGGTGTGCAGCGTCCACTACCCGGCGCTGGCCCCGATCGTGCGCGAGGTCACCCGGGAATACGGGCTCCCGTACCACCATCAGCCGACGCTGTTCTCGGCCATCCGCTCGCACTTCCGGACGCTGCAGCGTCACGCTCGGCAGCCGCTCGCCGCCACGTAGCAGGCCCTGGCCGATTCAGCCTGGGACAGTTCTCTTAGAGGCTCCGGTTTCGACGGAGCCTCGATGCGTTTGGCGTGGTCCCTGCTCAGTTGCTGTGCCGCGGTCACGCTCTCGGCGCAGACCACTTACACCCCGCCCGCCCTCCCCAAGCCGACCGGCTTTCGCGTGTTCATCGTGCCCGACATGGAAGGGATGGGCAGCGCCGTGGACATCCGGGAGGTCATCGCCGGCACGGAGGGCGAGGCGTACAAGAACCTCACCAGCGACGACTATTGGCACACCTTCCGCGGGCTGCTCACCCGGGAGGTCAACGCGGTCATCGCCGGCGCGCGGCTCGCGGGCGCCGGCTCGTTCGTCGTGAACGAGGGGCACGGCGGCAACCTGTTCGCCAACGTGCTGCCTTGGGACCTGGACACGGCGGCGATCCTGATCCGCGGCTTTCCCAAGCCCCTCGTCATGATCACGGGGATCGACTCGAGCGTCGGCACGCTGATTTTCACGGGCGCGCATGCCAACGCCGGCAGCCCCGGCGTGCTGGCCCACAATTTCGCGTTCGACCAGTTCACGGTGAACGGCAAGACGCTGAATGAGGTCGGCATCAACGCCTGGATCGCCGGGGAGCTGGGCATCGCCGTCTCCATGGTCTCGGGGGACGACGCCGAGATCGCTGAGACGCGCGACATGCTGGGGAACGGCTTCGTGGGGGTGGTCACCAAGTACGCCGTCGGCCGTATGGCCGCCATCACGTTCAGCCCCGCCCGGGTCCGCCGCATGCTGCACGACTCGGCGGTCGTGGCGGTGCGCCGCGCGATGCGGCACGAGTTCAAGCCACTGGTGCTGGACCGGCCGTACCAGGTCGAATTCGCGTTGCGGCGCAGCTACCCCGTACGCGTCGTCGCCGGCGTGGACTCCCTGGCGTGGCCCGGCCTCCAGAAGACCGGCGAGCGCTCGTATCATCTGACGACGGACAGCGCCCGCCAGCTGGGCCTGCTGCTCGACGCCATCGAACGTGTGGTGCTCCATTGAGGCGGGTGCTCCTGGTCCTGGCGCTGGTCTCCGCTCCCGCGGCCGCCCAGGAGCGGGACACCACGCCGCCCGAGGCCTACTTCGGCGTCACCGAGTTTCAGCTCGCCCGCATCAAGCTCGAGCGGCTGATGCAGCCGGCGGGCTTCACGGTCTACATCATCGCCGACATGGAGGGCCTCGCGGCGGCCGTGAACAACGGCGTGGAGATGCGGCCGTCATACCGCGGCGGCACGCCCGAGCACGAGCGCTTCCGCCAGGAGCTGACCGACGAGGTCAACGCGGCGATCGCCGGCGCGCGGCTCGCGGGGGCGACGCAGTTCGTGGTGAATGAGGGCCACGGCGGCACGCTGTTCCGCAACGTGCTGGTCGAGCAGCTCGACCCCGCGGCGATCCTGATCCGCGGCTACCCCAAGCCCAACGTCATGGAGACGGGGCTGAACCGGCAGGTGGACGCGATGTTCATCATCGGCGCGCACGCCAACGCCGGCACCCCGGGCATCATCTCCCACAACTTCGCCTTCGACACCTTCACGGTGAACGGGAAGCCGCTGAACGAGGCGGGGATCGCGGCGTTCGTCGGCGGCGAGATGGGGGTGCCGCTGGCGCTGGCGGCCGGCGACAACGTGCTCACCGCCGAGACGCGGGAGATGGTGGGGCCGCTGGAGACGGTGACCGTGAAGCTGGCCGAAAGCCGCAGCGCCGCCGCAGTATTCTCGCCGGCGGCGGTCCGCGGCTGGATCCGGCAAGCCGCCGCCCGCGCGGTGCGCCGCGTGCGCCTCGGCGCGATCAAGCCGCTCGTGTTCGAGCGCCCGTATCACGTGCGGCTGTGCGTACGCCGCTCCTACGAGGCGTGGGTGCCTGAGGAGGTCGCCAAGCTCTCCGGGCTCACGCGGGAGGAGGGGGGGCCAGACTCGCGCTGCTTCACGGCCGAGAGCCAGTCGGCGGAAGACGTCGTGAACGTGCTCAACAAGATTGAGTGGATCGTCCTGAAGCCCTAGCAGGAGGGTTTATGCGCTACGCGTACCGTTGCTCTCTCGTGTTCATCGTCGCCGTGGCGCTGACCGGCCGCCCGGCGCGCGCCCAGGAGACCGCGTCCGACTCGCTGCTCACGGTGAATCACTACCTCGACTGGGAGCAGGTGGCCGATCCGCAGATCGCCCCCGACGGCCAGCAGATCGTGTACACGCGCCGCTGGGTGAACCGCCTCGAGGACAAGTGGGAATCGGCGCTGTGGCTGATGAACGCCGACGGCTCCCACGCGCGCTTCCTCGTCAAAGGCGCCTCGGCGCGCTGGTCGCCCGACGGCACCCGCCTCACCTACCTCGCCGACGGCGAGCCGAGCGGCACCCAGGTGTTCGTGCGTTGGATGGACGCGACCGGCGCCACGACCCAGGTCACGCGCGTGACCAACACGCCCTCCGAGCTGCACTGGTCGCCCGACGGCAAGTCGATCGCGTTCGCGATGCTCGTGCCCGAGAAGCATGACTGGCCGATCAGCATGCCGGCCGCGCCGCCCAATGCCAAGTGGACGCCGGCCCCGCGCATGGTGGACCGCATGCACTACCGCCAGGACCGCCGCGGCTTCATGGACTTCGGCTCCTTCCATCTGTTCGTGGTGCCGGCCGAAGGCGGCACCCCGCGCCAACTGACGTCGGGACCGTGGAACGTCGGCTCGCGCTTCGACGGCCTCGAGTCCGGCGTGGGCTACGACTGGACGCCCGACGGCAAGACCATTGTGTTCGAGGGTCTGAAGGACCCGGCCGGCGACTACAACTACCGCAATTCCTACATCTACGCGGTGGACGTCGCATCGGGCGCGATTCGCCAGATCACGCAGCGGCCCGGCACCTGGACCGACCCCGTCGTGTCGCCCGACGGCCGCACCATCGCCTTCACGGGCGCCGACTCGAGCCGCATGTCGTACCGGGCCGCCGATCTGTACGTGATGGGGCTCGACGGCGCCAACATCCGCAAGCTGTCGGGGACGCTCGATCGCGATCCCGGGGACGTCACCTGGGCGCCGGACGGCAGCGGGCTGTACTTCACGGCGGGCGACCGCGGCACGAGCAACGTGTGGTACGCGCCGGCGACCGGCGCCGCGGCGCCGCGCAAGATCACCGACGGCGTGCAGATGCTGTCGCTCAGCTCGCTGGCCCGCTCGTTCGCCGCGGCCGGCGTGCGCTCGACGTTCACCGACCCGCCCGATGTGGTGCGCTACGATCTCAAGCGGCCGGGGGCGCCCCAACGGCTCACCGCGGTCAACGAGGACGTGCTCGGCGGCGTGCGGCTCGCGAAAGAAGAGGAGATCTGGTATCCGTCGTCGGGCGGGGCGCGCGTGCAGGCGTGGATCGTGAAGCCGCCGGCGTTCGATCCCGCGAAGAAATACCCGCTCATTCTGGAAATCCACGGCGGGCCGCACGGCATGTACAACGTCGGCTTCAGCTACATGTTCCAGAACTTCGCCGCCAACGGGTACGTGGTGCTGTACGTCAACCCGCGCGGCTCGACGGGTTACGGCACCGCCTTCGGCAACGCGATCGAGCGCGCCTACCCGAGCGTGGACTACGACGACCTGATGGCCGGCGTCGACACGGTGCTGGGCCGCGGCTACGTGGATGCCAAGCGGATGTACGTGTCGGGCTGCAGCGGCGGCGGCGTGCTGTCGAGCTGGGTGATCGGGCACACGACGCGGTTCGCGGCGGCGGCGGTGCGCTGCCCGGTCATCGACTGGATCGCGATGGCAGGGCAGACCGACATCCCGCTGTTTACCTACAATTTCTTCGACGCGCCGTTCTGGGAGAAGCCGGACCAGTGGCTCAAGCAGTCGTCGCTGATGTACGTGGGCAACGTCACGACGCCGACCTTGCTCATGACGGGAGAGCTGGACCTGCGCACGCCGATGCCGCAGACGGAGGAGTACTACCAGGCGCTCAAGATGCGCCACGTCCCGACGGTGCTGCTGCGGTTCAGCGGCGAGTACCACGGCACGGGCTCGAAGCCCACGAACTTCATGCGCACCCAGCTCTACATGATGAGCTGGTTCCAGAAGTACGGCGGGACGCCGGCGCCGGCGGCGACTAGCGGGTCGAACTGACGAAGAGTCATTCGGGGTGTGGCCGGTGCGCCGCACCCCGAGTGGTTTGGACCCTCTAGACGGTCATCGTTCCCGGGGCCATCGTATTCGGCATGCTGCGAGCGTTGCTGTTCTCGTTGGCTGCGGCTTCCACCGTTAGCGCTCAGACTCCCGATACCGTTCAAGATTCCAGCCGCAGCGTCGATCCGTTCCGCGTGGTCGGTGCTCGCATATGGACGCTGCGCGTCGATTCCGGCAGTCGCGCGGCGACGCGGACGTTCTCACAGGAGTTGACGGGGAAGCTGCCCGGAGTGCTGGTCATGCCCAGCTCGGGTGCGCCCAGCTCCGGGTCACGCCTTTTGATCCGGGGCGTCACGAGCGCCCTGCTTGGCAACGCGCCGCTGATATACGTGGACGGTGTCCGCGTGGAAGCGCTGGCCCAACCCTCCGTATACGATCTCTTGTTCGACGCTCCGCAACCATATGGGCTCGATGATCTCGATCCCGAGGACGTAGCCACCGTCGAGGTGCTGCCGGGGCCGGCGGCGGCGTCCCGTTTCGGGAGTGATGCCGCGAACGGCGTGCTGTGGATCACAACGCGGCGTGGAGAGTGGCGGACACCACACTGGCATGTGTACAGCGAGCAGGGGGCCATGGGCCAGAGCGTGCCGTATCCCCAGAATTACCTCGCGGTCGATTCGACCGGGGCGCAATGCACACTGATGCAGGTAAGCCGGGGGCAATGTCGCCAGGACGGGCTGCTGAAATTGAACGTTATGCAGTCGCCCTTGACGTCGCCGGTGAGCGAGGGCGCCGCGCAAACGTATGGAACGAGCGTTGCCGGTTTGGCGAGCGGAATCCGCTTCTATGGCGCCGGCCGGCTGGAAACCGACGGCGGCGTCTATGGATTACCCGCCTCGCAGCGCGATCCGAGCGGCTCGACGCTTCCGCAGCATGTGCTGAATCCCAGTTACCTGCGGCGGACGCACTTGCGGGGCAGCCTCGATGTGCCCCTCGGCGACCACGCGAGCGTGGGCGTCACGGCCGGCCGCCTCTGGGCGAATCAGCGCGATCCGGGAGCCGTGTCGGTGATCGCGGCGGGACTCACCGCGCCGGTCACCAGACCTCCGACCTGGGACTCGTTGTTCCGGTACACCGCGCCGCTTTCGACCGAACACTGGACGGGTGCGATCCGCGGTCGTTGGTCACCCTCGCCACTGCTTTCCTTGGATGCCGTGGTCGGTCGCGACCACACGTTTGAGCGCGACACCACACTCGGCTCGCCCATGTTCAGCAGCGCTACGCGCACGGGCGTTCGTCGATCGTCCATTCGAGCCGTGGGGTCCTCGGCATACCGCCTGGGAACGGCCCTCTCGGCCCGCACCAGTGCCGCGTTCGAGCGCGTCACCCGAAAGTTTGAATACGCGCGGTTCGATTACGGTCCAGGAGGAAGCTTCTCCTCGATGGAGATCTTCTCGAGCACACGGGAGAACGGCTACCTGCTCGCACAAGACTTGACCTATCGTGATCGGCTCATGATCAGCGCCGCGGTGCGCGACGACCGGCCTCGCTATTTCCGCGCCGAGGTCTACCCGAGCTTCAGTGCGTCCTACGCGGTGCCCTGGGATCTTGGGGGACGAGTCGAGCATCTCCGCCTCGGCGCCGCCTACGGCGTAGCAGGCGGATCCGCACAGGGCAACGGGTTTGTGGAAACGGAGCGGACGCGGGAATTCGAATTCAATGTCGATGCCGACTTCCTCCACGGCCGGCTGGCCGCGCGGTTGACCGGGTACGACAAGCGCACCGGAAACGCCGTGGTCCCAATTCCGCCTGGGCCTGGCATCTCCCCGTCTACATCCCCCAATGCTCTGACCGTCGCGAACCGCGGTCTCGAAGGCACGCTCGCTCTCCAACTCGCCTCCGGAACGGACCTGGCTGCCGACCTGCGCCTGTCCTTCTGGGGAAACCGCAACCGCGTAGTCCGGCTCGATGCTCCGGCGATCCTTGTCTCAAACTGGACCGGCCAGATCGTCCAGCAGGGACTTCCCATGGGCGGGTATATGTGGTGGCCCTATTCCTATGTTGACCGCAACCGGGACGGCCTCCTCGACACCAATGAAGTCCGGATCGGCGTGGTGCCTGCCTTTATGGGGACTCCCTTTCCGACTCAAGGTGCAAGTCTCGCCGTCACGACGCGGTGGCGGGGGTGGCTCCGCCTCACGGCGTTACTGGAGTACCGCGCGGGCAACAGCCTGATCAACTTCACCGAATACACCCGTTGCAGCTATCTCAACCCGACGTGTCGCGCGGAGAATGATCCCACGGCACCGCTTGCTGACCAGGCACGCGCGGTCGCCCGGCTCGGTTTTTTCAGTCCGCAGACGGCAGCGGGATTCATCGAGGACGCGGATTTCGCGCGCCTCCGCGAGGTCACCCTCACACTCACCGCGCCGGCGGCTTGGGCCCACCGGGCCGGCGCCTCGGCGCTACGGCTGACCCTGGCGGGGCGCAACCTCCTGCGGTGGACCCACTATCGCGGCCTGGACCCTGAGGTAAACTGGGGAGGCGAAAACGGGCTCACCGTTGTGGACTATTTCACGCAGCCCCCGCTGCGGTTCTGGACGGCGCGGTTGGACCTGGACTTCTAACGAGTCGCGACGAACTGCGCCGCTTCCGTCGAGCCCGCGAGCGCGGCGGTGGACGCCGCGCCGCCCATGACGACGGACAGCACCTCGTCGAAGTAGCCCGCGCCCACCTCGCGCTGGTGCTTGGTCGCCGTGTAGCCGTCCGCCTCGCGCGCCAGCTCCTCCTGCTGCAGGCGCACATAGGCGGGCATGCCTTCGGTCCGGTACGCGTGAGCGAGCTCGAACGTCCGCAGCCCAATCACGTGCCAGCCGGCGAGCGTGACGAACTGGAATTTGTAGCCCAGGCGCCCCAGCTCCTCCTGGAAGGCCGCGATCTGGGGCGCGTCCAGGTGCTGCGCCCAGTTGAAGGACGGTGAGCAGTTGTAGGCCAGCGGCTTGCCCGGGTAGCGCGCGTGGATCGCCGCGGCGAAGCGGCGCGCCTGCTCCAGGTCCGGCTTCGCCGTCTCGAACCACAACAGGTCCGCGTACGGCGCATACGCGAGCGCGCGGACCAGCACCGGCTCCAGCCCGTCGCGCACGCGGAAGTATCCCTCCGGCGTGCGTTCGCCCGTGCAGAACTCGCGGTCCCGCGGGTCGACGTCGGACGTGAGCAGGGTCGCGCTCAGCGCGTCGGTGCGGGCGACGATCAGGGTGGGGACGTCCAGCACGTCGGCCGCGAGCCGCGCCGCGCTCAGCGTGCGGACGAACTGCTGGGTGGGCACCAGGACCTTCCCCCCGAGGTGCCCACACTTCTTCTCCGCGGCGAGCTGGTCCTCGAAGTGCACGCCGGCCGCGCCGGCGTCGATCATCGCCTTCATCAGCTCGAACGCGTGCAGCACGCCGCCGAAACCGGCTTCGGCATCGGCGAGGATCGGGGCGTACCAGTCGGCCACCGCCTGCCCGTTGCCTTCAGCCCGCTCGATCTGGTCGGCGCGCATCAGCGCGGCATTCAGCCGCCGCACCAGCGCCGGGACGCTGTTGCTGGGGTAGAGGCTCTGGTCGGGATAGGTCTGGCCGGCCAGGTTGGCGTCGGCCGCCACCTGCCAGCCGGAGAGGTAGATTGCCTGGAGGCCCGCCTTCACCATCTGCATCGCCTGCGTGCCGGTCAGCGCGCCGAACGTCGCCACATACGGCTCGCGCTGCAGCAATTCCCACAGCCGCTCCGCTCCACGCCGCGCCAGCGTGTACTCCACCATCACCGACGGCCGCAAGCGCACCACGTCGCCCGGCTGATAGTCGCGGCGGATGCCCCGCCAGCGCGGGTCCTGCGCCCAGCGGCGCGTCAGGGCGTCCGTCTCCTTCCGAAGGTCAGCTGGCATGCTCAACTCCTGTTCATCGGTGAGCTCCCGCCGTCCAGCAGCCGGGAGGCCGGTAGCGTCAGGAACTCGGTGAACTCCGAAGCCAGGGCCAGGGCGTCCAGCAGCTCCGCGGCTTCCCGGCGCCGCCCGCCGGCGCCGAGCGCGGCCGACTCCTGCCGCCGGATAGTGAGGTACAGCTCGGGATCGATCGTGCGACCGTCCGGCAGCTTGCAGCGATGCCGCACCCATTGCCACAGCTGCGCGCGGGAGATTTCCGCCGTCGCCGCGTCCTCCATGAGGTTCGCGATCGCCGCGGCCCCGGTGCCCTGGAGCCAGCTGTCGAGGTACTGCAGGGCGACATGCACGTTGGCGCGCACGCCGGCTTCGGTGATCTCGCCATCGGGGACGCGGATGTCCAGAAGTTCCTGCGCCCCGACGCGAACGCTTTCCCGGCGCCGCTGCCGCTGGTGCGGCGCGTCGCCCAGTACGGCGGTGAACACCTCGGTGGCGAGGGGGACCAGATCGGGGTGGGCTACCCACGTCCCATCGAACCCGTCGGCGGATTCGCGTTGCTTGTCCTCGCGCACGCGGGCGAGCGCCCGAGCGTTCACGTCGGCGTCGCGGCGGCTGGGAATGAACGCGGCCATGCCACCGATGGCGTGGGCGCCGCGCGTGTGGCAGGTGTGGACCAGGAGGTCGGTGTAGGCCCGCATGAACGGCACCGCCATCGTGATCTGGGCGCGGTCGGGCAGCACCCACTCGGCGCGCTGGCGGAATTTCTTGATGATGCTGAAGATGTAATCCCAGCGCCCGGCGTTGAGCCCGGCGCTGTGCTCGCGCAGCTCGTAGAGGATCTCCTCCATTTCGAACGCCGCGAGGATCGTCTCGATCAGGACCGTCGCGCGGATCGTGCCGCGGGGCAGGCCGAGGGTGTCCTGGGCGAAGCCGAAGACGTCGTTCCACAGCCGCGCCTCGAGGTGCGACTCGAGCTTCGGCAGGTAGAAGTACGGCCCCGAACCCCGCTCCAGCAGCGGGCGGGCGTTGTGGAAGAAGTGCAAGCCGAAGTCGAACAGGCTCGCCGAAATCGTCTCGCCCGCGAGATGCACGTGGCGCTCGGGCAGGTGCCAGCCGCGGGGCCGAACCATCAGGGTCGCCGCCCGCTCCCCGACCTGGTACACACGGCCGTCGGGGCTCGTGTAGTCCAACGCGTTGCGCGCGGCGTCCTGGAGATTCGCCTGGCCCTGCACGACGTTATCCCAGGTCGGTGAGAGGGCGTCCTCGAAGTCCGCCATGAACACGCGGGCGCCGGAGTTCAGGGCGTTGATCATCATCTTGCGCTCGACGGGCCCCGTGATCTCGACGCGGCGATCCTCGAGGTCGGGGGGGGCCGCCGCCACCTGCCAGCGGTTGGCGCGTACCGCGGCCGTTTCCGAGAGGAAATCGGGCAACGCGCCCCCGTCCAGCTCTGCCTGACGGTGCGTCCGCCGCTCGAGCAGCGCGGCGCGCAGCGAGCCGAACTCCTCCTGCAAGCGCCACACGAACTCGAGCGCCTCCGGCGTCAGGACGCGCGCCGCGGCCGGCGGGTCGTGCGCCTTGAGCTCGAGGCGGTGTGTCACGCGGGTGGCCATGCCGGGTCGAGGTTACAAGTTTTGGGCCAGAGACCGGTGCAGCGTGTGGTGGAACCGATTGTGGCGGAGGTGCGACAGCTCTCGCCACCCCTCAACCCGCGGCGGCGATCCGCCCGGCGACGAGGCGCGCATCGACCCGGATGTTGTAAAGGCCGCCGGTGGCGTCGTAGTTGTGTCCCACGAAGTAGAGGTTCGGCTGGTCCACGCTGGTCACGCGCGCGGTCCGCAGCGCGAAGCCCTTCGCATCGGTGCGCACCGCCCCGCCCAGCGGCCCCAAGGCCGGCGCGAACCCCGTCGCGAGGATGACATCATCGAACGGCGCGACGCTGCCGTCGGCGAACCGCGCCCCATCGAGCGTGAGCTCGGTGAGGCCCGGCTTGACCTGGACGAGCCCGGCGCGAATCGCGTCCACGAGATGGAAGCCGATCACGGGAATCGCGTCGAGCGGGCTGTGCTGCGGCAGCGGCAGCACGGAGGGCCCGCGCCGCAGCTCGGTGATCTTACGCACGCCCGCGACGATCACTTCCTGCGCGGGGCGCGGCAGTTTGCGGACCCAGTAGGCGAGGTATTGGATCGGCACGCCGAACATGGTGCGGGGGACCACGTTGGCGCCCGAGCGCACCGCGATGGTCACCCGGCCGCCTCCCCCCGCCCGCGCGATCTCACTGCCGATCTCCGCGCCGGAGTTCCCCACGCCGACCACCAGCACGCGCCGGCCCGCGTATGGCTCCGGGTTCCGATACTCGATGCTGTGGGCGAGGCGTCCCCGGAAGGACTCCTCGCCGCGAAAGCGCGGCCGCTGCGGATTCGCCACGATCCCCGTGGCGATGACCACGGCCCGCGCGGTGTGACCGCCGCGCGCGGTGGAGACCCGCCAGACGCCGTCGTCGCGCCGCACGGCGGTAACGGCGCTGCCCGTCTTCACGGGGAGCCGGAAGGTCTCGGCGTAGCGACGCAGGTAGTCGCAGAACAGCGGGCGGGGGACGAACAGCGGGTAGGCGCGCGGGAACCGCAGGCCCGGCAGGCTCGACAGATGCTTGCCGGTATGGAGTGTGAGGCTGTCGTAGAGGTGCGCCCAGGTGTGCCCGACGACGTCGCCGCGCTCGAGCACCAGGTGACGGATCCCCCGCGCGCCGAGCTGTTGCGAGGTGGCGAGGCCGGCGGGGCCGGCGCCGATGACGATGACATCGACGGACGAATCGTCGGCGGCCACGGCTTGTACGCGACCGCGGGGCATGCGACAATCATACCATGACCACCTCCGACCCGCTCTCGGTCGCCGCCGAGGCCGCGCGGCGTTTCCTCGCCGGCGTCGCCGATCGGCCCGTCGGGTCCGCCGCGACGCCCGCCGAGCTCACCGCGGCGCTGGGCGGGCCCTTGGCCGAGGACGGCGTCGACGCCGCCCAGGTCGTCACCGACCTCGCCCGCGCCGCCGACCCGGGGATCGTCGCCTCCGCGGGGCCGCGCTACTTCGGCTTCGTCGTCGGCGGCAGCCTGCCCGCCGCGATGGGCGCGGACTGGCTCACGACCGCCTGGGATCAGAATGCCGGCCTCTACGTCCTGTCGCCCGCGGCCGCGGTGGTCGAGGACGTCGCGGCCGGGTGGCTGCTGGATCTCTTCGGCCTGCCCGCGTCCGCGAGCGTCGGGTTCGTCACCGGGTGCCAGATGGCGAACGCCACCTGCCTGGCCGCGGCGCGCAACGCGGTGCTGCGCCGCGCCGGCTGGGACGTCGAGCACCGCGGGCTGTTCGGCGCGCCGGAGATCGAGGTGATCGTCGGCGCGGAAGCCCACGTCACGATCTTCACCTCGCTGCGGTTGCTGGGCTTGGGCGCGGCGCGGGTCCGCACGGTGGCGGCGGACGAGCAGGGCCGCATGCGGCCGGACGCCTTGCGCGACGCCCTCGCCGGTGGCAAAGGGCCTGCGATCGTCTGCGCCCAGCTCGGGAACGTGAACACCGGGGCATGCGACCTGCTGGAGGAGATTGCGCCGCTCGCGCGCGGGCGCGGCGCGTGGCTCCACGTGGACGGCGCCTTCGGCCTCTGGGCCGCCACCAGCCCCCGGCATCGCCACCTCACGGCCGGCGCGGCCCGCGCGGATTCGTGGGCGACCGACGCCCACAAGTGGCTCAACGTCCCGTACGACAGCGGCGTCGCCATCGTCACCGACTCGGCGGCCCACCGCGCCGCCTTCACGGCGTCGGCCGCCTACCTGGTCAAAGGCGGGGACGGGCGGCGCGACGCGGAAGACTGGACCCCGGAGTTCTCGCGCCGCGCCCGCGGCTTCCCCGTCTACGCGGCCCTGCGCTCGCTCGGCCGCCGCGGCGTGGCGGCGCTCGTGGACCGTTGTTGCGATCTGGCGCGCCTCATGGCGGAGCGGCTCCGGGCCGTGCCCGGGGCGGAAATCCTCAACGACGTGGTCTTGAACCAGGTGCTGGTGCGGTTCCGGCCGCCCGCCGGCGGCGACGCCGGCGCGTTCACCCAGGCCGTCATCGCGCGGGTCCAGCAGGACGGCACCTGCTGGTTGGGTGGCACGACGTGGCACGGGACGGCGGCAATGCGAGTGTCTTTCTCCAACTGGTCCACCACCGCCGCCGACGTGGAACGCTCCGCGGCGGCGATCCTCCGGGCCGTTCGGGGGGCGCCTGACTAGACCCGCGCCACGCGCGAGCGTTTCATGCGTCCCACCTTCCCCCGATACGTGCTGCGGTGGCCCCGCCGGTCCTCGCGCGCGAAGCGCCGCTGCTTGGCCCGCGAGCCGAAAATCTGCGTCCACTTGCCGTTCACGAACACGGGCATGTAGCCGCCGCGCAGGATCTGAAACGGCCTGCTGACCTTCTTCATGTGGTCGAACTGCGTCGACCCCGGCTTGCGGAAGATCTCGAACCACGACGGAAAGACGAAATCGCTCATCGGGATGCCGTCGAGCCGGAACTCCTGCTCCTCCACCGCGTCCGCCGTCTCGTAGGCGTAGAACCGGTTGCTCGGTCCCGTCGACGCCAGATTGATCGCCGGGTCCACCAGCATCTCGGCCAGCTCGTGGCACGCCGTCACGCTCACCTTCTGGCCCGCCGCCACCGTCGTTCGCACGAACACTTTGGAGAACGGGAGGCCGTCGGGCGTGAGGTCATGGTAGCCCAGGGCGTTGGCCACGTCCGCGTCGTCGAGAAAGGCGAGCGCCCAGGCGCCTTTGCGAAACCCGGTGGTTCTGACCAGCCGGGCGGGTGTACCCCAGACCGGGACGAAGATGGTGTCGAGGAACTTTTGCAGGGTGACGAGCAGGCGGTCCAAATCGACGCCCAGGGCGGCCCTGGCCTTGGTGAAGCAGGCGATGGTGGGCGTTTGCCCCCGGTCGAACGCTGCCGCGATGATGCGGGATTGCACCAGACGCATTGGAGCCTCCGTTATTCGGCGCCCAGCAGCGCCGGCGCGTCGACGCGCACCGCTTCCGCGACGCGGTCGGCGAGCGCCATGATCGTCACGTAGGGATTGATCTCGAGCGAGTCGGGGAAGAGGCTGGCGTCCGCGACCCGCAGCCACGGCAGGCCGTGCACGCGCCCCCAGCCGTCGGTGACGGACGTGTCGGGCGTGCCCATGGCGCAGCCGCCCATCAGATGCGCCGCCGAGATCGCCACCTTTCCTTCTTTGAAGTGGCGGGCGGTGATCAGGTCGTTCACGCGATCCGCGTCGCGCGCTTCGATGATCGGCGGGTCCGCGAACGGCGCGTGGACGCGCGCCGCGCCGACGGCGAAGAAGATCCGCGCCGAGGCGCGCGTCCCCTCGACGAGCCCCGCCACCGTGTCCTCGGTGAAGCGATAGCGCACCACCGGCCGCCCGGCGCCGTCCACGGTGATGCGGTTGCCGGGCGTCGCCGCGTCGCACGCCAGCACCAGGATCATCTGGAGCCGTGGGAAGGCGCGCATCACGCCGCTGTGGGCGGCGCCGAAACCGCTCAGCGCTTTGGCGGTCGTGAACGGGAAGTACATGCACGTCTCGAGGACGAAGCGCTGCTCGGCGCCGCGGTCCACGAAGTAGCTCTTCGGGTGCCCTACGTCGTTGGTGATCAAGCCGCCGTGCTCGGCGACGAGGATCAGCGCGGGGTGGCAGGTGAAGCCCTCGCCCACGCGCCGGGGTAAGGGCAGGGGGCTGCGCAGCAGCAGGCTCGTCGTCCCGATGACGCCGCCGGCGCACACGACGACCCCCGCCCGCACGCGATAATCTCCCGGCGCCCACTCGCCCGGCCTCCCTTTGGCGCCCGCCGCCTTCTCGGACACCCGGACCGCGAGCGTGCGATCCGGGTCGATCCGCAACACCTCGGCGCGCGTCACCACCTCGACCCCCTGGCGCTCCGCCTCGGGCAGCTGGACGCGATTGGTGCCCTGCTTCGCCTGGTTGGGACAGCCAAGGTTGCACAGCGACGAGCCGCGGCAACCCTTCACGTTGACGGGGAACTGTTCGACTCGATACCCGGCCCGCGCGCCGCCCTCGACGAACAGGCGGTTGTTGTCGTTGATCTCTTCGGGCGGCAGCAGATGGACGTTGTTCTCGGCCAGATAACGCTGCGAGCGCCGCAGCAGGTCGGCGTGGTCGAGGCCCGGGACCCCCCAATGGCGGATCACGCGCTCCGGTGCCGTGAGCGAGGTGCCCGTGTACACGAGCGTGGAGCCGCCGTACGCCTGCGCGAACGCCAGGGTCATGGTGCCCTGGGCGGTGAGGAACCCGCCGCCGTCGGCATACAGGGCGGAGGCCATTTCCAGCTCGCGCCCCGTGAATTCGGCATCGTCGAAGCGGGGGCCCTGCTCGAACACGACGACCCGGCGGCCGTCCCGTACCAGCGGGGCGAGCGCCTGGGCGACGGTCCCGCCGCCTGCCCCGGATCCGACGATCACCACGTCGTAGACCCTCTCGCGATCCGTCACCGCCGCGCCTCCCAGCCGCGCGGATCGGCGCGGTAGCCGATGCTCGCGGCGGCGGCGGGTCGCGCGTAGTATCCCATGAGCGCCAGCGTCCGCAGCCCCCAGAACCCGCGGCGCAGCAACAGCAACGGAGACTCCTGAAGCGCCGCGAGGACCCGCGCGCGACGCTCGCTTGCCAGTCGCGTGAATCGGCGCCCGTAGCGGAGCAGGGGAATCCACTCGATGGCCCGGATGAGGATGACCAGCTGGAGTTGCAGCCGAGGCGGACGGGACGTGAGCGCCAGCTCGACAATGCGCTCCAGCTCCATCCAGCCGTCGGCGTCGAGGGATGCGGCTTCGGGGACGACGGTGGTAGCGATGGCCCGAAACGCCGGTCGGACCGCGGCGAGCACGCTCACGCGGGGAAGCTAGACCCCGGCGCCATGCGGAGCAATTCAACGTAGAGGAGCGCCACCGTGAACGCCGAGCTCCAGGGGTTTCTCACACAGATCGACAAGGTCAAAACCGACGCCCGCGCCCTCGTGGCCGGACTGACCGACGAACAGGCCGGCTGGCGACCCGCACCCGACAAGTGGTGCATCGCCGAGTGTTTGAGTCACCTCAACGTCGCGGTCACGACGACCCTGCCGAAAATCGACCGGGCGATCGCGGAGGGTCGAGCGCGCGGGCGCACCGCGACGGGACCGTTCCGCTACGGTTGGTTCTCGCGCTGGATGATCGCGTCGATGGAGCCGCCGCCCAAACGCCGGATGCGGACGTTCAAGATTTTCGTCCCCTCGCCGCCAGGTGCGCAGCCCCTCACCACGCTGCTCCCGGAGTTCTTGAAGGTGCGCGACCAGCTTGCCGAGCGGGTGCGCCAGGCGGACGGCCTCGACCTCGGTCGCAACCGAGTGGTATCGCCGGTGACGAGGCTGTTGCGGTTGCCGCTCGGGGCGGAATTCGCGTTCCTCCTCGCGCACGACCGGCGCCACGTCTGGCAGGCGCGGCAGGTGCGCGGCGGACTGCGCTGAAGGTATCTTGTCAGTTCGCGAGCCGTCGCGGCACTCACCTTGACGATCGAGGTCACCATGCGATCCACGACGCTCGTCGGACTCATCGCCGTCCTGCTTGCCTGTGCACAACCCGGAACGCCCGTACCGGTCACTGGCTCCCCGGTCGACTTGACCCAGCTCGCCGGCCGCTGGGTCGGCGACTTCAGCAGCGTCGAGACCGGGCGCAGCGGCAGCATCGTCTTCCGGCTCTCGGCGACCGGAGACAGCGCCTTCGGCGACGTCCTCATGAACCCGACCGCCATGCCCAACCGGGGCCAGGTGCGCGACCCATCGGCGGCCCCCACAACCACGCCCGCACCGACGCCGCAGTGGATCGAGATCAACTTCGTGCGGGTCGCCGGGGGGCGGGTCAGCGGCACGTTGAGGCCCTATACCGACCCGACCTGCAACTGCCCGCTGTTCACGACGTTCGAGGGGCGGCTCGCGGGGGACACCCTCTCGGGGACCTACACCTCCCGGCACCAGGCGGGAGGCCCAGGTCAACAGGGCCGCTGGACCGCGGTGCGCGAGCGCCCCTGACGAGTTTTCCCCTTGACATGGCTAAACTACACTTGTAAATCTACTCCTGTAGATCAACAGTGAGCCATCATGCCGGGTCGCCATCAACTGACTGAGCTGCAGCTCGCCATTCTGCGCGTCATCTGGGACAAAGGCGAAGCGACGGTCCAGGATATCTGGGAAGCCCTGCACGCCGAACGTGGCCTCGCCCAGACGACCGTCGCCACCATGCTGTCGCGCCTCGAGCGCCGCGGCGTCGTCACGCGGCGGGCGCAAGCCCGCCAGTACCACTACCGCGCCGCGGTGACCGAACAGGAAGTGCAGCACTCGATGGTCGGTGAGCTGACCGAGCGGCTCTTCGACGGTGACGTCACCGCGCTGGTCCAGCATCTGCTCTCGGGCGAAGACGTGAGCCCCGGTGACATCGCCAAGATCCGCGACATGATCGCGCGCGTCGAAACGAACGCCCCGGAGTCCAAATGAACCCCCTCGCCTCCAGCCTGCTCGCGTGGCTGCTCACGTATCTGATCCATAGCACGGTGCTCTTGGGGCTCGCGTGGGTCGTGACCCGGCGCTGGCGCCTCGAGCCCGCGGCCTCGGATCTCCTCTGGAAAGTGGCGCTGCTCGCCGGGCTCGTGACCGGCACCATCCAATCGCGCCTCGAGCTTGCTACGCCCGCGGCAGTGACGTTGTCCGTCGCTGCCAGGCCCCAGGCCCCGACGCTGGGCCAACCGGCCGCGCCCGCCACGGAGGTTGCGGGGACTACGGGCTCTCGCCCGGGGTCAGTAAACCAAGCGCCGTCACGCGCAGCGTCGTGGCCCCTGGTGCTCGTGCTGTTGTGGGGCGTCATCGCGCTCGGGTCGTCCCTCTACTACGTCGCGCGACGGCTGATTCTGGTCGGCCGTCTCGCCGACCGCCGCGCCGTGAGCGACGGACCGCTCGCCGCGACGCTCGCCGAGCTGCAGCGCACCAGTGGACACCGGCGTCGCGTTCATCTCACGATGGCCCGGACGATCTCGAGTCCCGTCGCCCTGGGACTCTCCGAGATCTGCGTGCCTGAGCTGGCGCTCTCGGAGCTTGGCGTCGAGCAGCAGCGCAGCATGCTCGCGCACGAGCTGGCCCATCTGGCGCGGCGCGATTCTTTGTGGCTCGCGGGCGCCAGCCTGATCGAGCGATTCTTCTTCTTCCAGCCGCTCAACCGACTCGCGCGCCGCGAGCTCGAGACGACGGCCGAATACCTGAGCGACGAGTGGGCCATGCGAAAGACCGGATCGGCAGTTTCGCTCGCGAAGTGTCTGGCCACGGTGGCCGAATGGATACAGGCGTCTCCCCTGGGCGTGCCGGTGGCTGGCCTCGCCGAACGGCGCTCGCTCCTGGTCTCCCGCATCTCCCGCCTGCTCGACGCGCGTCTGCCCCAAAGCCCCGCCTCGCGGCGCGGGTGGGCAATCGCCGCGGCACTGGGCGTGGTGGTGACCATCGCCGCCGCCCCGCGCGTCTCTCAGGGAGTCGCAGCACTCGCCTCGCCCCAGTCCTCACCCCCTGTCCCCCTCTCCGTTCGGGAGAGGGGGGACTCCATGCGTTCCCCCTCTCCCGAAGGGGGAGGGGGTCAGGGGGTGAGGACCGGGGCGACTAAGGGGACCGCCTCTGTCCCCGAAGACACCACCGTGGTCAACGCCCTGATCGCCCGTCTGAAGGATGAGAATGCCGGCGTGCGCCGCGCCGCCGCCCATTCGCTAGGACAGCTGGGCGATCTCCGGGCCGTGCCACCCCTCATCGCTGTGCTCGCGGACTCCGACGCTGAAGTGCGCTCGGCGGCGGTGGACGCGCTGGCCGACCTCGAGGACCCGAGGGCCATCGGCCCGATTGCGGGCTTGCTCAAGGATCCGGTCGGCGACGTGAAGCGCAACGCGCTGAGCGCCCTGTCGCACTGGGACCAGGCCGTGCCCACCGCGCCGGTCGTGGCTCTCCTGGACGACCCCGACGCCGACGTGCGTCATGAAGCGGTCGATCTCCTCGAACACCTCAACGCCCGCTCGGCGGGCAGCGCCATCGCCCGGCTGATTCACGACCCGTCGGCCGACGTGCGCAGCGCCGTCGTGCAGGCGTTGGGCAACCTGGGCGAGCAGAGCGGCGCCGCCGCGATCACCGAGGCGTTGGGCGACGCCAATGCTGATGTCCGGCAAGCGGCGCTGGGCGCGCTCAACGACCTCAAGGCGCCGATCGCCGAGGCCACACTCTTGAACCTGATGAAGGACGCGAGCGCCGATGTGCGCCAGCGAGCCGCCGAGCTCGCCGGCGAGCGCTCGGTGATCGCCGCGATTCCCCAGCTGCGGCGCATGATCGACGACCCCCGAGGCGACGTGCGCGAAGCCGCTACCGAAGCGTTAGGCCACATCGCCGACCCCGCGGCCCGCCAGGCGTTGCAGGCGGCGCTGCAGTCGCCCGATCCCAAAGTCCGCCGCGCCGCGGCCGAAGCCCTGGGACAGGATCCATGATGCGCGCTCTGCACGTTGTCGCGGTCTCGCTGGCGGCGGTGGGTGGGGGTGCGATCCTCACCGCCCACGCCACTCACGCGACGGTGCACGCCGCGGCAGGGGGCCCCGGGCGCGGCGGCGCCGATTCGGCGCGGGTCGCGACGCTGCTCAACGCCCTCAGCCGCACCGACCCCGTGATCTGCGACTTGATTGGCGACCAGCTCGGCAATTTCTGGATGGGCGGCGAACCCGCCCGCTTGGGGCGGTTCGACGACGCGCCCAACGTCCAGGGAGCGAAAGACTCGCTGGCCGGAAGAATCACCGATCCCCGGGCCCTGACGCTCTTGGTCGCGACGCTCGGCACGGACAACCAATGCGTGCGGCGCGTCGCCGCGAAACTGCTGGGCCAGAGCGCCGTGTCCGCCAGCGTGCTCACCGGGTTGCTCGACAACCCGGCGCCACGGATTCGCGAGAGCGCTGCGTATGCCGCAGGCGTCGGCGAGCGGCACGAGACGCGGGGATTGCTCGAACGCCGTCTTGCCGATACCGCGACGGGACCCGCGGCCATGGCCGCGTGGGCCCTGGGCGAAATCCAGGATCCCGCGTCTGCACCGGCCTTGCAAGGCGCCGTGCACGCCGCGTCACCGCGCGTGCGGTTGGCCGCTGCCTGGGCGTTGGGTCAATTCGAAGATGCGAGTTACGCCAAGGACGTGCTGCCGCTGTTGCGCGATACCGATCCGGTGATGCGAGCGACCGCCGCCGAGGCGCTGGGACGGATGAAGAGCCCGCGCGTGGGCCCTGCCCTGGTGGGCGCGCTCACCGACCGCAATGACGCGGTGCGGCGCGCGGCGGTCAGCGCGCTCGCCGACATGGAGGAACGGTCCGCGGTGGGGCCGCTCGAGGGGCTGCTCTTGAACGATCCCGACGCCGAGGTGCGGCGCGAATCCGCCAGCGCTTTGGGCAACCTGAGCCTGGCACGTTCGCTCGAGCCCCTGGCCCGCGCCCTCGGCGACCAAGACATCGAGGTGCGGCGGGCAGCGGCGAACGCCATCGGCGACCTCGACCACGTGACCAACGCGCCGGCCGAGCTGGTCCGGGCCACGACGTCGCCGGACCTGGAGCTGCGCCGCCACGCCACTAAAGCGCTTGCCCACCTCGGTGATCTGGCGACGGTGCAGGCCCTGACGGACCGCCTGGGGGATGACGACAAGGAGGTCCGCCTCGCCGCCGTTGAAGGGTTAGGCGAAATGCAGGTCGCGGCCGCCATCCCCGGGCTGACGCGGGCCCTCAACGACCGCGATCCCGAGGTGCGGCGCGCGGCAGCGGAAGCGTTGGGGAAGACGCCGTAGTGCGACGGAACCTCCTGGTGTGGTGTGTCTGGGCCGGCGTCCCGCTCGCGGCCGCCGCCCAGAGCACCGGCGCGCCGCCCTCGCCCGGTGGTCCCGCGGGGGCTCCGCCCCGCAAGGTCGTCACGGCCACCCGCATCGCGGCGGGCGCAATCCGGCTGGACGGGCGGCTCGACGATCCGGTATGGGCCGAGGCGCATTGGATCACCGACTTCACACAAAAGATGCCGCACGAGGGCGCCCCGCCCAGTGACAGCATGCGCATCGCCCTCCTCTATGACGGCGATGCGCTTTATGTCGGCGCGCGGATGTACAGCCGGGACCCAACGAAAATCCAGGCGCCGCTCTCGCGGCGCGACAATACGTCGCAGGCCGAGCATCTCTGGGTCTCCTTCGACACCTACCACGACCGGCGCACGGCGTATTCGTTCGGCGTGACGGCGTCGGGCGTGCGAATGGACTGGTACCACCCGCAGGACAACGAGTACAACCTCGACCCGGGCTTCGACCCGGTCTGGGAAGCGAAAGCGGTCGTGGATTCCCTGGGTTGGACGACCGAGATGCGCATCCCGTTTTCGCAACTGCGCTTCAACGACGCCCCCGTGCAGGTCTGGGGCTTCAACGCCGACCACTGGAATCCGGCGACGAGCGAGGACGTGTTCTGGGTCCCGGTCCCGACGAATCGCACCGGCTGGTCGTCGTGGATGGGCGAGCTGGTGGGCATCGAGGGCATCAAGCCCACGCGGCGTCTCGAGGTGCTGCCATACTCCGCGGGCAATGCCACCTTCACCGGCCGGCCGCAGCCGGCCGATCCCTTCGACGACGGCAAGAACCTGGGCGCCCGGGCGGGGGCGGACGTGAAGATGGGGCTCGGGCCCAATCTCACCCTCGACGGCACCGTGAACCCGGACTTCGGGCAGGTCGAAGCCGATCCCGCGGTGGTGAATCTCTCGGCGTTCGAAGTGTTCTTCGACGAGAAGCGACCGTTTTTCACCGAGGGCGCCCAGCTGCTGCGCGGCAACGGGCCGAGCTACTTCTACTCCCGGCGCATCGGCGGCCCGCCGCGCGGCCCGGTGAGCGGCGATTTCGTGGACTATCCGCGGAACAGTACCATTCTCGGCGCCGCGAAGGTCACCGGTCGCCTGGCGTCGGGGATGTCGCTCGGCGCGCTCGCCGCCGTGACGGCGCGCGAGTCGGCGCGCACGTATGACACCGCGTCCGCCGGGTACGGGCGCGTCCCGGTCGCGCCGGCGGCGGGCTACGGCGTCGCCCGGCTGCAACAGGAGTTCGGCGCGTCCCGGTCGGTCGTCGGGGCGACGTTCACGGCGGTGCATCGGGATATCAGCGCGACCGATCCGCTCGCCGCGTGGTACAACCGTGACGCCTTTGCCGGTGGCGCCGACTGGGTGCTGCGCTGGGACCGCGGCGCTTACGTGCTACGGGGCTGGCTGGGGTTCAGCCACATCCGCGGCGACTCGGCGGCCATCAACCGGGTGCAGCAGTCAGCGGTGCACTTCTTCCAGCGCCCCGACGCGGACTACATCACCTACGATCCCAAACGCACCTCGCTCACCGGGTCCGTCGCCAACATCCAGTTCAGCAAGACCAACGGGAGCTGGTTGTACGACCTCGACTACGGCTGGGAGTCGCCGGGGTACGACCCCAACGACGCCGGCCGGCTCGGCAACGCCGACGGTCGTTTTGGGAATGTGAACCTCGTCTACCGGCAGACCCGGCCGCGCGGCGCCTTCCAGAACTATTCCGTCGACCTGTTCACGGGAGGCGAGTGGGACTTCGGCGGGGACCGCCAGTACATCGTGGCGGAGCCCTCCCTGAACCTCACGTTCCGCAACTTCTGGTCGTTGAACAGCTACTTCGATTTCTTCCCGCGTTCCTTCGATCACTCGGGGACCCGCGGCGGACCAGAGATGGCCACGACGCAAAGTTGGAATTTCGTCACGCGACTCGGCAACAGCTTCGGGGCCAAGACGTCCTGGAATTTCCGGGTCTATTACGGCGAGGACGAGCTGGGTGGCCAGACGTACCGCCTGAGCGGCGGACTGTCGATCCGGCCGGGGGCGCGCTGGCAGTTGTCGCTCACCCCCAACTATCTGCGCGCGATCAGCTCGCGGCAGTACGTCGATTCGTTCCCCAACGGTAGCGCGGCGACCTACGGCACCCGCTATGTGTTCGCCTTCATCGATCAGAGCACGTTCATCACGCAGTTGCGCCTCAATTACACACTGCGTCCCGATCTCACGCTCGACGTATATGCCGAGCCGTTCGCGGCGAGCGGCCGCTATTACGGCTTCGGCGAGCTGGTCGGTCGCAAGACGTTCGATCTGAAGCGTTACGGCACAGCCGGCACCGCGCTCACCCGCGACGCCGCCGGGGATTACACCGCCGTCGACGGCACCGACACCCTGCGCATCGCCAATCCTGACTTCAACGTGCTGTCGTTCCGTAGCAACGTGGTGCTGCGTTGGGAATGGCGGCCCGGAAGCACGATGTACTTGGTCTGGTCCCAGAGCCGCTTCGACTTCGCCCCGCGCGGAGTGCTGGTCCGCCCCGGGGATCTGTGGGACAGTCTGAGAGCCCCGGGGCGGAACTTTGTGGCCATCAAGGTCAGTTACTGGCTCTCCGTAGACTGACGCCCTTACTGCCGGCTGCCTGACTCGAGGGCAAGCAGCTTCTTCTTTCTCTCCTGGCCCCACCGATATCCCCCTGTGCTCCCGTCCTTCTCCACGACCCTGTGGCAGGGCACGATCAACGCCGTCGGATTCATCGCGCACGCCCGCGCCACCGCGCGCACCGCGCGTGGGCGCCCGATAGCGCTGGCCACCTCGCTGTACGTCCGGGTCTCCCCGTAGGGGATCTTCCGTAGCGCATTCCACACCTGTCGCTGGAACGCCGTCGCGCGCACGTCGAGCGGCAGATCGAGATGCGGCTCGCGCCCTTCGAGGTAACGCACCACCGCCCGCACCCACCCGCCAAGCTGCGCCTCTTCTCCTACGCTTGTGGCGCCCGGGAATTCGGCGCGCAGGCCGCGCTCGAGCTGCACCGGGTCGTCGCCCAGGGCGATGTGGCACACCCCACGCTCGGTGGCCGCCACCAGCAGCCGCCCCAGCGAGGTTGACACGATCGCATGCGCGATTCGCATCCCGGTGGCGCCGCGCGCGTAGGCCGCGGGCGTCATCCCCAGCTCGGCGTTCGAGCGCTCGTAGACGCGGCTGCTGGAGCTGTATCCGGCTTCATAGATCGCAGGGCTCACGTGTCGCCTTCCTTTCAGTTCGGTCTTGAGGCGGCGCACCTGCAGCGCCACCTGGTACTGTCGCGGAGATACGCCGAGGACACGACGGAACGCGCGCGCCACTTGCTGGGGGCCGCGGCCCGCCAGCCGCGCCAGGGCGTCGAGGTCGAGCCGTCGGTCCGGCTGCGCCGCGAGCGCGCGGCAGAGATCGCGCACCAGGCCCACTTCGGGGTCGGGCGTCAGGCTCGCGGGCTTGCAGCGGCGGCAGGCACGGAACCCCAGGGCCTCCGCCGCCTCGGGAATCGGGAAAAACCGCACCTGCGTGCGCCGCGGCCGGCGGCTGGGGCAGGAGGGGCGGCAATAGATCCCCGTCGAGCGCACGGCATAGACGAACGTCCCATCGTAGCGGCGGTCGCGGTCCAGGACGGCCCGCCACTGGCGGTCCGGCGAGAGCGAGGAATGCAAAGCGGCGCTGGTCACGCTGTGAACATAGCGCACCCCAGCGCCGCCTTCTATCCGGTTTTGACCATCAATCTCACCCTACGGGGGTGAGGCCTAGCTCCACGGCTCGTCCGCCGACGGCCCGTAGATCGAGGGCACCTTGCCGTCCGCCATGCGCAGGTACACGGAGAACTGTCCCCGGTGGTGCACCATGTCCATCAACAGAAACCACAGGAAGTCCATACGTCGGATGTCGCCCATCTTTTTGGGAGCGACGAAGAACTTCACCGTCTTGTTCAGCTCCGCGTCTCCGGCCTTGCGGACCTTGTCGGCGAGGGTCTTGAACGCCCGCTCGCACTCGGCCACGACGCCGTCCCACTTCTCGGGCATCTTCGGCATGCCCTTTGGGGGGAACGGCAGCTCGCCATCCACGCCCTGCGTGCCGCCGTAGCCCTCGAAGACAAACGTCCAGGCGAGGTCCTTGGCCGACCGCGATTTCGCATGCGGCTTCAAGTCCGACTTGGCCCCCGGGAAGGCCCGGAGCACCTTGACGGTCGTGGCGGCTTCCTGCTCCAGCGTCTTCAGAAACTGCTCTTTCTCGCTCATGGGGGCTCCTTACCGGGCCGGAGGCGGGTTGCGGGAGTCGGGCGAGCCGCAATATTAGCGGTGTGCCCAACTCTGTATACTGGAAGCTTTACTTCGCCGCGCGCAAGCTCCCCTGGGACCCCCAGGCGGTGGACCTCTCGCGGGACGGTGCCGATTGGGAGCGCATCCGCCGCGAGTTCCCCGCCGAGGACTTCGCGGGGCAGATCCTCCAGCTGTGCACGTTCTTCTACGACGGGGAAGAGTCGGTCACTTACACGCTCACGCCGTACCTCTCGGCGGCGGCGCGGCTCGGCCTGGGCGCCGACGTGCAGCTGTTCCTCACTTCGCAGCTCGCCGAAGAGGCCCGGCACTTCGAGTTCTTCCGCCGTTACTTCGCCGAGGTGTTGCCGGGGGCGAACCCGCAGATGCCACTCCCGCCGGAGCCGCGCTTGGTGCTCGTGGACGGCCTGCAGAACATCGCCGACCGGCTGCGCAAAGAGGACGAGCCGTGGCACCTCAAGGAGCTGCTGGTCGAGGGCGTGGCCCATTACATGGGGGTGGCCGAATCGATGCTCGCCCGTACCGGCTATCGCGGTGTCGGTGAGGTACTGGCGGCGCGCGGCTGGCTGCCGGGGCTGGTCGAGGGGTTCCGCCTGATCCGCCGCGACGAAGGGCGGCACGTGGCGTTCGGCATTCATTTTCTCAAGGACGTGGCGAGCCCCGACCCGCGGCTGCGGAAGATCGCGCTCGACACGTTCGAGCGCTATCTGCCGGCCGCGCTCGCCACGGTGCAGCTGTTCGATTTTCCCCAGCCGCTGTTTCCGATCGAGATGCTGGTGCAGTATGCGATGGACGCCGGGCAGCAGTTTCTGGCGGCCGCCGCCCTCACCGACGACGTCGTCGAGCGGACCGAGCTGGAGCGCGATCTCGCCGAGCTGTGATTCGAGGTGCCCTCAGTTACTGAAGCAGATCGTGCTGCTACCCCCCCCGCTTCGTCCGAAGCGCGGGTTCACGACGTTGTTGAATTTCGAGCCAAACGAGAACGACAGCCCTGCCGAGGCGAAGTACTGGTAGCTGGTGGCGAGGGCGCGGCGCTGCAGCAGGACTTCCGCTTCGCTCGCCCCGCGCTTTGGCAGGAACAGCTGGTCGTGCACCAGGGAAACGTCCCCCGAGACGGAGAACGATAGGCCCCGCACGACGCGCACGCTCACGCCCCCGAACAGCTCGAGGTTGTTCTTGTGGAAGTCGTACAGATAGGTGGAGCCGGTGAGGGTACCGAACGCGGTGCCCCACGGCTGCGTCGCGCTGAGGCCGACGACCAGGGACTGCTGGGCACGCGTCTCCCTGACGCGCTCGAAGATCGTCGTGTCGGAGTACTTGAAGTAGTTGACCGTCACGCGGTATAGGAAGCGCAGGAGCTTGCGCGTGGACTGGTCGTACGGAAAGACGTCGAACTCGATCGCCGGGCCGACTTTGAGCGCGAGATCTTCATTGCTGTACGTGGAGCGATCGGCGGAGATCTCGCCGCCCGCGGACCAATGTCCGCCGAGGCTCCTGACGATCAGCGCGTCGCCGCCGTAGCTGCGAGAGATGCTGACGATCGTTTGCGTTCCGATCTGCGCGCCGGTCGAATCGTAGATCGGCACGTCGAACGCGTTGCGGTTGTAGTTCTCGAATACGCTGAGCAGCACCTTGAGGTCCGCCGTGACGCGGTTGGCGCTGGCAGAACCATAGATGCTCTGCGAGTTGAATGATTTCTCCCCACGGAAGAACCCATTGCCGCTGAGCGAGAAGGCCCAGTAGTTCCAGGGGTCGTGCACCGCGAGGCGTGCGCCCGCCGTGAGTGGGGCGGTGTAGCTCACGTCGAGTTGCGGGGCCAGTGGCGTCGTGGCGGCGTACCGCACCAGGCCGAGCCGGATGGTGTGGGTCAGGCCGCGACGCCGCTCCTGGTCCGTATCCGTCTTGCCGGCGACGTAGCGCAGCGTGTCCGCCTGCCCGGCATGGCGGCGGCGCCCGATCAACGCGACCGTGTACTCGGTGCCTCCCCCGCCCGTCGTTTGGGACGTGATCAGCACGTGCACGTCGGCGTCCTCCGGGGCGCGGACGTGGTTCACGAACGTGATCTCGGTGCGGAAGTAGTCGAGATCGCATCCTGACAGAAAGCTCGAACAATCGAAGAACACCCGCAGTGTCGAGTCCTGCGCGCTGCGCGTCGTGTCCGCCGGGTTCTGCGCGAGGGCGGGCACGACCAGCGCGCACATGAGGTCAACGGCGGCGAGCACGGGGCGCATCGGGGCTCCTTGAGGGGGCGCGGGTTCGCGGCGGCAAGACCCGGGCGTTAATATCGGCCCAACCGCGGAATGTCCAGTCCCGAAACCTTCGACACAGCGCCCCGGCGCCGCGTTGCGGCTGCCCCGAGCGATGCCCACGCCGACCTGAGGCGCGGACGCAGCACGGGCCGAGAGGAGGAGTCATGAGGTGGATCCTGATCGGCCTCGCCGTCGTGGTCGGACTCATTGTCCTCGTGACGGTGATCGGCGCGTTCCTGCCGCGGGACCATACCGCGTCGCGCGCCATCGTGCTGCAACAACCACTCGAGAGAGTATGGGCGACGATCCGGAATCTGGAAGGGACGGCGGCGTGGTTTCCGGAGGGGGCACGCGTGAAAGTGGAGGTCGTGGAGGATCGGCGGTCGGCGAGGCTCGTCACCCGCATCGTCCCGGAGCCACGGGCTCCCTTCGGCGGCACCTGGACCTACGAGCTTCAGCCCACGCCGGGTGGCTCGCGTCTCACGGTGACCGAGCGCGGCTGGATCGCCGTGCCGCCGTTCCGTGTGATAGCGCACCTCATGGGCCTGGACGCCACGATCAAGAGCTATCTCACCGCGCTGGCCAAAAAGTTCGGCGAAGCTCCCGCGATCCAGTAAGTTTCCCGTCGTGCGCATCATTCTGAGCGGCGCGTCGGGCCTCGTCGGCTCGGCGCTCGCCCCGTTTTTCGCGGCGCGCGGGCACGACGTCGTCCGGCTGGTGCGGCGCGCGCCGGCGGCCGGGGACGCGCGCTGGGATCCCTCCGCCCGCCACATCGATCGCGCGGCGCTCGAGCGCGCCGACGCCGTCGTGCATCTCTCCGGGGAGCGGGTCATCGGCCGCTGGACGGCCGCGAAGCGGGCGGCGATCCGGTCGAGCCGCGTCGACACCACGCGCTTCCTTGCCGAGACGATCGCCGGGCTCGAGCGCCGGCCACGGACGTTCGTGGCGGCGTCGGCGATCGGCTATTACGGCGATCGCGGCGACGAGCCGGTCACGGAAGACAGCACGCCGGGGACGGGATTCCTCGCCGATCTATGCCGCGACTGGGAGGCGGCGTCGGAGCCGGCGCGCGAGGCGGGGGTGCGGGTCGTTAGGACGCGCATCGGCCTCGTCCTCACGCCGGCGGGCGGCACGCTCGGGCAGCTGTTGCCGTTCTTCCGCCTGGGCCTGGGAGGGCCGATCGGCCGGGGCCGCCAGTGGTGGAGCTGGATCGCCATGGATGACCTGCTCGCCCTGTTCGCGTTCGCCCTGGAACGCGATGCCCTGAGGGGGCCGGTCAACATCACCAGCCCCGACCCCGTGCGGAACGCGGAATTCGCCCGGACCCTGGGGCGCGTGCTGCGCCGCCCCGCGTTCCTGCCGGTGCCGCCGCTCGTGCTGCGGCTCCTCTATGGTGTGGCGGCGGACGAAGTCCTGCTGACGGGCCAGCGGGTCCTCCCAGCCCGCGCCGGGCAGGCGGGGTTCCGTTTCTCGTTCGCGACGCTCGAGCCGGCGCTGCGACACCTGCTGAGGGGAGGGGGAGGCGCATGAAGCGAACCAACATCGCGAGCGGCGCGCCGTGGGAGCCGGTGGTAGGCTACTCCCGCGCCGTGCGCGTGGGGGACGTCGTGCACGTGGCCGGCACGACCGCCACGGACGAATCCGGAAAGATCGTGGGGGCCGGCGACCCGTACGGCCAGACTGTGCAGGCGCTCCGCAACATCGAGCGGGCGCTGGTGCGTGCCGGCGCGACCCTCCGCGATGTGGTGCGCACGCGGCTTTACGTCATGAACATCAAGGACTGGGAGCAGATCGGGCGGGCGCACGGCGAGGTCTTCGGGGCCATCCGCCCCGCCTCGACCATGGTCCAGGTGTCGGGTCTTGTGGACCCGGCGATGCTGGTGGAGATCGAGGCGGAAGCGGTGATCGGCGCGCGCTGACTACATCCGCTTGGCGGACCGGATGTCCTGAAGCGCGTCGTGCATCCGGAACAACAGGATCAGCAGCTCGCACTCGATGCGCACCGCGATGGGGCCGACGACGATCAGCCCCAACCCGTACAGCCCCCGACCCCCGACCAGCGCGCCGAGACCCATCAGCACGCAGCCCACGACACCAAGCCAGAAAACCACTTGAATGATGACGGGCGTTATCATCTTGCGAAAACTCAGGAAATCACCCCAGTTCATGGCGCTCTCCTTGCGAGTAAGGAACCAAAGCGGACGGCACCGTCCCTCCCGGCCCCCAAGATGGGGTTGCGTGGCCGCTACGCCAGAGGCGGCGTGACGGCGTAGATTGGGAGGCCCATGACCGGCTCCTCCCTCACCCCCTATGACTATGAGGACGCGCCACCTCCGGCGCGCGGCCCGGAGGTCTCGGAGCGCTCGCGCGCGGTCGCGCTCATCCTCCAGATCCTCGGCGGTCCGCTCGGCCTGCACCGCTTCTACGTGGGCCGCTGGCAGACGGGCATTCTGTTCGCCGTCACCTTCGGCGGGATCGGCCTGTGGTGGATGTACGATCTCGTGTTGATGCTGGCTGGAGAATTCCGCGACGGCGACGACCGGTTGCTGCGCAATTGGGGCGTCGCCGAGCCGTCGGCGATGAGGGCGGCGGCGTCCGGAGAGGTGCGCCAGCTCGCCGACCAGCTCGAAGCGCTGCGCCACGAAGTGGGCGACCTCGCCGAGCGGATGGACTTCGCCGAGCGCATGCTCGCACAGCGGCGCGACCGCGACCGGCTCTCCCCGGGCTGAGTCGGCTCCTCCCCGCGGGCGCCCATTTGGTCTCCGCACGAGCCGTTGCTCTCGTGACGACCGCACGCAGCTGGCGCGGGTCGGCGACCGTGTTCGCGAGCGTGGGGCAGGGGCTGGCCGCCCGTGGCCACGTCGTGCACGCTCTGGTTGCGCACGCCGAGCTCGAGAACGGGTTCCGCTCCCGCGGCATCCCGGCCACCCGGCTCGCGATCGGAGACACGGGGCTCGCCGAAGCCTGGCGCTTGCGGGGCGCCGTGCGCGGGCTCGATGCCGCCGTCGCCCTCGTGGATAAAGGGCGGGACGTCCGGCTCGCGGCGCTCGCGTCGTTGCTCTCCCCGCTGCGCATCGTCTATTGCATCAGCACGCCCGCCGCCCCAGACGATCCCCTGACGCGGATCCTGTTTCGTCGCGTGGCCCTCACCGTGTTCCTCACCGAGGGGCTGGAGCGGTCGTTGCTGGAGCGGCAGCCGTTCCTGGGACGCCGGCCCCACACGGTGATCCACAACGGCGTGGACGTGTCGCAATTCCGGCCCGATCCCGCGGCCGGTACCGCATTCCGGCGGCGCCTCGGCCTCCGGGACGAGCTGCTGCTGGTCGCCGTCGCGGCGCTGCACCCGGAGAAGCGATTGGGATGGCTGCTCGACGCGGTGGCCCTGCTCAACCCCGGCGCCCCGCCGATCGTGATCTGCGGGTCGGGTGCGGAGCGCGACGCGCTCGCTGCCCGCGCGCAGCGCCTGGGCCTCGACCTGCGTCTGCCGGGCCATCTCGCCGCCGACGAGCTGATCGGCGCCTACAACGCGGCGACGGTCGTCGTGCAGGTGCGCCCCGACGAAGGCTTCCCCCTGTCCCTCGCGGAGGCGTTAGCGTGCGGCCGGCCGGTGCTCGCGGTGGAAGGCGGCGGCACTCCCGAAGTTCTGGGTGATGCCGGGGTGATCGCGCCCCGCGACCACCTGCGAGCGTTCGCGGGGCTGCTCGGCGAGCTCCTCGTGGATGCCGCACGGCGCGAGGGATTGGGCGCCGCCGCGCGCCGGCGGGCGGTCGAGCGGTTCACTCTCGAACGCATGCAACAGCGCTACGCGGACGCCCTCGAGGCGTTAGTTTCGGGCCGATGAAAATCGGGATTCCCAAGGAGACGGCGCCGAACGAGCGGCGCGTCGCGCTGACCCCCGACGCGGTGTCCCGCCTGGTCAAGGCCGGACACGAAGTGGTCGTGGAGGCGGGGGCGGGGGGCGAGGCGGGCTTCCCCGACGACGCCTACACGACGGCGGGCGCGCGCGCCGGCGATCCCACGACTGCCGACGTGGTGTGCCGCGTGCAGAAGCCGAGCACGGTGGAGGTCGGGAAGCTGCGGGAAGGGACGAGCCTGGTGGGGCTGCTGCAGGCGGCCACCAGCGCGGACCTGTTGCGGCTGCTCGCCCAGCGGCGCGTCACCGCGTTCAGTCTCGAGCTGCTTCCCCGCATCACCCGCGCCCAGCCGATGGACGTCTTGTCCTCACAGGCGACGGTCGCCGGCTACAAGGCGGTGCTGCTGGCCGCGGATACGGCGCCGAGGTTTTTCCCCATGCTCGTCACGGCCGCCGGGACGCTGCCGCCCGCGCGCGTCCTGGTGCTGGGGGCGGGCGTGGCCGGGCTGCAGGCGATTGCCACCGCGCGCCGGCTCGGCGCGGTGGTGTCCGGGTTTGACGTGCGCCCCGCAGTGAAGGAACAGGTCGAGAGCCTCGGCGCCAAGTTCCTCGCCATGGAGGAGCGGCTCGAGGGGGAGGGGGCGGGCGGCTACGCCAAAGAGCTGTCGGCGGACCAGCACAGCCGCGAGCTGGAGTTCCTCGCCCGCAGCGTGAAGGACGCCGACGTCGTGGTCACGACGGCCGCGATCCCGGGCAAGCGCGCGCCCATCCTCGTCACGCGCGCGGCGGTCGATGGGATGCACCCGGGCTCGGTCATCGTCGACCTGGCGGCGGAGTCGGGCGGGAATTGCGAGCTCACCCAGGCCGGGACGCAGGTGATGCATCGCGGCGTGGCGATCCTGGGGCCCGTGAACCTCCCTGCCACGCTGCCGCAGCACGCCAGCCAGATGTACGCCCGTAACATTTCGAGCTTCCTCGGCCACGTCGCGAAGGACGGTGCGCTGCGGCTCGACTTCACGGACGAGATCACCAAGGCGACGTGCGTCACCCACGACGGAAAGGTGCTGCTGGCATGAACGACTACTGGTCGATGCTGTTCGTCTTCGTCCTGGCGACGTTCATCGGGCTGGGCGTGATCCGCCGGGTGTCGCGGCTCCTGTACACGCCCCTGATGTCGTTGACCAACGCCATCTCGGCGATCGCAGTCGTGGGCTCGCTCGCGGTGGCGGGCGCCGACCACCCGACGTCGATCCGCATCCTCGGCGCGGTCGCGCTGTTCGCGTCGATGACGAACATCGTGAGCGGGTTCCTGATTACGTACCGCATGCTGCGGATGTTCAAAAAGCAATGACGCAGGCGATCGCGCAGTTCGCCGCCATCGCCGCGACGGCGTTGTTCATCTTCGCGCTCAACTGGATGAGCGACCCGAAGACCGCCCGCCGCGGTGTGTACGCGGGCGTGCTGGGCATGGCCGTCGCGGTGCTCGCCACCTGGGTCCAGCCGGAAATCGTGCACCACGGCTGGGTTCTGGCCGCCATCGCCGCCGGGTTCGTGGTGGGCGTGCCGCTGTCGCGCGTGCCGCTCACGGCGGTGCCGCAGCGGACGGCGCTGTCGCACGCGTTCGGCGGGCTGGCGGCGGGGCTCGTGGGCGCGGCGGAATTTTCCCTGTGGCTGCGTGAAGGTCCGGGGCAGTTCACGACGTTCCGCACCAGCGCGCTGGTCGTCGAAGTGATCCTCGGCTTCCTCACCTTCACGGGCAGCCTCATGGCCGCCGGCAAGCTGCAGGAAGTGCGCTGGATCCCGCAGCGGCCCGTCACCTATCCGGGGCAGAACTTCGTGAACCTCGGCGTGTTGGGGGCCGCCGTGGTCCTGGGGGTGCTGCTGGTGCTGCACCCCACGGCGCCGTCGGCGCGCACAGTGTTCCCGGTGATCATGGGACTGGCGACGCTGTTCGGTGTGCTGCTGATCATTCCCATCGGCGGCGCCGACATGCCGACCGTCATCTCCATCCTGAATGCCTACGCGGGGCTGTCGGCGGTGGCGATGGGCTTCGTGCTGGACAACCGGCTGCTGGTGACGGCCGGGGCCCTCGACGGCTCGAGCGGCCTGATTCTGTCGATCATCATGTGCCGCGCCATGAACCGCTCGTTCACGAACGTATTGTTCGGCGCGTTCGGCACCGTGCAGAAGACCAAGGTGATCGCCGAGCAGAAGGAGTGGAAGCAGGAGTCGATCGAAGGGGCGGCACAGCTGCTCGAGCAGGCGCGGCTGGTCGTCATCATCCCGGGGTACGGCATGGCGGTCGCGCAGGCCCAGCACAAAGTCCGCGAGCTCTACGATCAGCTCACCAAGCGCGGCGTCGAGGTCCGGTTCGCGATCCATCCCGTGGCCGGCCGGATGCCGGGCCACATGAACGTGCTGCTCGCCGAGGCCAACATCCCGTACTCGGCGCTCGTGGAGATGGAGGAGATCAATCCGGAGATGCCGCAGTGCGATGTGGCGCTGGTGATCGGCGCCAACGACGTGGTGAACCCCGCCGCCCGGACCGTGGAGGGCTCACCGATCTACGGCATGCCGATCATCGACGCCGACAAGGCGAAGACCGTGCTGGCCATCAAGCGCAGCAAGAACCCCGGGTTCGCCGGGATCGACAACGCCCTGTACGTGCAGGACAACACGTGGATGTTGTTCGGCGACGCGAAGGCCGTCATCGGCGACCTGGTCAAGCAGTTCTCGAGTGGGGGATTGCACTGAGCGTATGGCCGTATAGGCCGTATGGGCCGTACGACGGCGATACGGCCATACGGCCCATACGGCGATACGGTCAACAGCTCGCCGGGTTCGCGACGCAGTACTGATTCGCCTGCAGCTCCGTGATGGTGATCGGGAACAGCATGCCCGGTTTGGTCAGCGCTTCCGATCCCACCTGCCACAGGTCTGCCGGCGTGTTGAACCGGTAGTGATCGAGCAGCCGCCGGCCCTGCAGGAACAGGTTCACCTGTCGCTCATATTCGAGCATCGCGACCGGCCGAGGATGGGCTGCGTTCGTCACGTCGTACGGGGTCAGCGAGCTCAGGGACCGGAGGGCGTTGACGGTGGTCACGAACTGTCCCCCGTTCGTCAGCGTGTCGCCTGCCGCGAGCCCGGCCTCCGCGGCGATCAAGTACATCTCCCGAGCCGATACGACGGTCAAGGAACCGTGGTTGGTGTTTGCCAGAAAGTCGTGGACCGTAGTTTTCAAATCAGGATCGGCAACGCCGTTGATCGGATCCTTCAGGCTGACGCTGTCTTCGGCCACGACCCGCTTGCCGTCGGGGGCGGTGTAAGCGCATCCGGACTTCCCACAGTACACCGACCCGATGCGCATCTCCAGCCGCTGATTCACCTCGAACCCGATATCCGTCGTGACCGTGTTCGCGCTGTAGTTGAACTGATACTTCCAGTCCGTCGGGTCGATTGCGAGCGCCGCATTGGCGTCGGCAACCGCTCCGGCGTCGTTCACGAACGCGTTCACGGGGGGCGGTCCTGCCACCGCCGGATGCGGGAACATGACCCACAGCGCCTTGGCGTAGCGGGCCCGCGCGCGCACCGCCCTCAGGAGAAGCAGGTTGGCACTGTCTCCGTGCGCCTGCGCCAGCGCGATGCCTTGCGTGGCGTAGGCGATCGCGGTGTCGTACACCTGGGACATGTTCGCCGGGCCCAGCGGCGGCGATGCGGTCTGCTTGTCGGAGCCCATCGGAAAATTATTGAACATGTCAGGGACGATCGTGTAGGCGATGGCGCCGTACAAGTAGCTGCGGGTCAGGTTGCTCGTATCCCGCAACACGCTGGCGGCCGCGAATCCCTCGAGGCGTTTGATGGTCGTATTCGACCACCAGCGGGCTTCGCCGACGTACGGAAAGGCAGCGTCCACGAACTCGTTGGTCGGCTCGGACACCCGGCCCAAGTCCAGGCTTTGCCATGCGTCCCGCGAGCCGATCCAGGTCAGTTCATCCGTCACCATCGCGTAGGGGGTGAGGACGATGCCCCACGCCCGGGCGACAGACGAGAGCGCCCCGTTCGCCTGCGTGGCAGCGGAGGCGGGGTTGCTCAAGTCGCTTTCATTGACGTTGTTGGGGTTCTTCACGTCCAACAAGCTCGAGCATGCTGCCGCTCCGGCGACGAGGAGCAGCGCGGCGACCCGCGTGGTGTTCATGGCATCCCTCTCCTTTCCAGGCACGGGTCAGAAGCCCAAGCGCACGGAGAACGTGACGCGGCGCGGCAGCGCCAGGCCGAACGCGTCGATGCCGTCACCGAAGTTGTTGTCGATCCCACCGAGGTCCGAACCGGCGCCCCCGCGCCCGAACTCGTTCAGCTCGGGGTCGATGCCGGTGTAGCCGGTCCACATCATCACGTTGCGGACGGCGACGTTGAAGGAGAGGTGCTGCAGGCCAAAGCGCCGCTCCGCCCATGACCCCGGCACATTGTAGGTGAGCGACAGCTCCCGCCACCGCAGGAACTTCCCGTTCTCGTTCTGGTTGAGGCCGTCATAGGGGGAGAGCGCCCGCAGGCGGAGCCATTCCTTGGCGGCGTCGGTCCGCTGCTGCGCCGTGCTCACCGGGTTCAGCATCGTGGCTTCGACCGTCGCGGCGCGCTGCGTGTTGCGCCCGATCACCGCGTTCGAGTTGCGGAACGCGTCGGTCAGGTTCGTGATCGTGTAGTTGCCGGTCTTGTACTCGAACAGGCTGTTCAGCTCGAAGTTCCGGAACACCGTGGCCCGCAGGCCAAACGCGCCGGTCCAGTCCGGCGTGGACTTCCCGAGGTAGTGATCGAGGAAATCGCCGTCGCCGTCTTCGTCCACCATTTTCGGCGACACGCTGCTGAGGTCGCGGGGGACCGCGAAGAACGCCAGCAGGTCGGCCTCGGTGTCGAAGTTACCGTCCTTGTTGAGGTCGTAGGGATACTGCCCGGGCGCGAGGCACGCGTACGTCGCGCCTGCGGGGCGTTGACTGCACGGCTGCACGAGCTTGGCGCCGAACAGCGCGCCCGGCGCATAGCCTTCCTTCACGAAGTTGCGGTAACGCGGATAACTACCGCCCACTTTGAGCGGTGGGGCGCCACCCAAGCTCGTCACGATCTGGTGCAGGTAGGCGGCGTTGGCGAACAGCTTGAGCGAAAACGACGGGCGATTCACCGGCAGCCCCGTGAGGTTGATCTCCAGGCCGTGCGAATCGATGCGGCCGATGTTCGACAGCTGGGGGGCGCGGAAGCCTCCTGATGGCGCGAACTGGCGGGGATACAAGGCGTCCCGGGTGACCCGCTTCCAGTACGTGAAGTCGAGCGCCGCCCGGTCGTTCAGCACGCCGATCTCAGTGCCCAACTCCAACTCGGTGCTGATTTCGGGCTTCAGGTCCGGATTCCCCAGGTTGGCCGGGGCTAGCCCGGGGCCCAAGTCCGAGGCGAGCGGCGCGTATGTCGTGAGCTTGTCGAACGCCCCGGGTTGCAGGCCCGACTGTCCGATCGCGGTCCGCACGCGGAACGTGGAGATGCGTGAGGTGAGCGCCGAGTTCAGCCACCCCGGGAAGGCGCTCGGGACCACCGAGATACCGGCCTTCGGGTAGAAGACACCGGCGGAAGTCTTGCCGAAGGCGCTGTTGCGGTCGTAGCGCCCGCCGGTCGTCAGGAAGGCGAAATCCTTGTAGCCCAGCTGCTCCTCGAAGAACACGCCGGCGTTCACCGTCTCGAGGGCGCGCTCGAAGGACGTCTGGATCGAGCCCGCGCCGATCACTTCGAGGCCCGGACCGGGAAACAGCTCGCCGGAGCCGGCCGCGTCTTCGAGCTTGGCGATGAACCCTTGCCCGCCCGCGACGAGCCGGGAATTGAGCGTCGGCCCGAATTGCCGGGTCCACGTCCCCTTGAACTCCGCCGTGATCTCCCGGCGGGTGCGGTCGTCCAGGAACCGGTAGCCCTCGGGATCGAAGCCGATGAAGTTGTCGACGTTGTAGCCGAACGGCGCGAAATCCGTGCTGATCTGGTTCACGGCATCCACGCCCAGCGTGGCGTCGAGCGACAGGGAGGGGAGGGGCGTGTAGGTGGTGTGCACGCTGCCGGTGAAATGCTTGGCATCCTGCCGCAACCGCTCTTGCATATCCTCGCGCACGGTGCCGAAGGCTGCCGAGCCGTACGGGTTCCCGGGGCCGAGCGGACTGCCCGGGCTGCCGTCCAGCGTGCAGTTGCCCGTGCCGGTCGGCAGCGAGCCCGCGTAGCACGACGCCTGCTCGGGATGCCCGAAGATGGCGACCGAGATGGTGCCGAAGATGTTGTTGTTGTTGGTCGGCGTCTCGTGGTGCGCGTCCACGTAATCCATGTTGACACGGATCTTCACGTTGTCCGTGGGGATGATCATCAGCGAGGCCGATCCCTGCCCCTTCTGGTCGTAGTCCCGGGCGGGGCCGAGATTCGTGCCGCCCCACGCGCCGTCCTCCTTCTGCATCCGCACGTTCACGAAGTACGTCACGGCGGACGTGCCCCCGCTCACCGAGGCGGAAGTGTTGCTATGAACGCCGGTCTGGAACAGCGACGCGACGAACGGTCGCGAGAACGGCACATACGGCTGCACGGAGAATCCGTAGAACTGGCTCAGGTAGTCGGCGAACCGCTGCGGTTGTCCCTTGCAGTCCTTCTGCGTCGCCGTCGTGTCCGGCAGCCGCGCGACGCAATCGGCGAGGTTGGCGTAGCGCGCGAACCCCCAGTTGGGCTCGTAGCGGTTCTTGGGGAACCTGGCAAATCCCACCTCGCTCGTGAAATCGAACCGCGGGGCGCCGCGCGCTCCCGCCCGGGTGAAGATCTGAATCACGCCGGCGGACGCTTCGGTCCCGTACAGCGTTGCCGCGGCGGCGCCCTTCAAGACCTCGATGCGCTCGATGGCCTCGGGGTTGATGTCGTCGATCCGGGACGGATTCCCGCCGCCGCCGGTGCCGACATAGTCCCCCCAGCCGCCGCTGCGATCGACCCGCACCCCATCCACGTAGACAATCGGCTCGGCCGGCTGGGAAAGGCTGGCGGCACCCCGGATGCGGATGCGCGCGCCTTCGCCCGCGAGCCCGCCCGAGGGCAGAATCGAGACGCCGGGCTCGCGCGCCGCGAGCTGCTCGGAAACGTTCTGGACGGGGGCGTTGACGAGGTTGCCCGCGTCGATCGTCGCGACGGTGTTAGGTACCTTGCGTCGCTCCGTTTCGGAGCCGGCGCCGGTCACCACAACCGCGTCGAGTCCGATCGCCGTCGGGGTCAGCTCGAAGTCCACGACCGCAACCTCGCCGGCGACGACCGTCACGCGCTTGGACGCGCTGCCGAAGCCCACGCGTCGGATCCGCACCTCCGCCTCGCCGGCCGGCACGTTCAGCTGGTATTGCCCGGCGGCGTTGGTCAGCGTCGCGAAATCGGTGCGCACCACGAACACCTGCACCGCATCCACGGGGCGTTTGTTGACGCCATCGGTCACGGTGCCGCGGACGGTGCCGGTGCCTTGCGCGGCCGCGAAGGACGCGCCACAGAGCAGGAGGCCGACGCTCCAGACGAGCGCGGCCGAGGGCCGACGAAGGGGAGAGCGCATCTCCACCTCCTTATGAGGATGGAACTGTTCGCATGCAGCTGCAGGGCGCAGCGTGAGCACGGTGGCTCCGCGTTCGACATCTGACGGCGACCGCGCGGGGACGGCGGGAACCCGGCGGCTGGGGGATGTCGCCACAGGCTGTTGCAAGAATCATCCCGTTGCCGTCCGCGGACGAGGACAGACTCTCTTGTGGCAAAGGAAGAATCGGACGCGTCCGTGCCGGCCGGCCGGACATCCGCGTGGGCGCCACAACTGCAGCGTGCACGCCACAGAGCGAGCTAACGTCGCCCCACGCCAGCACGTGGAACGGTTCGTGCGGCCGACGCGACGGCATGACCGGCGGTGCGCCCCTGCCGCTCGCGATCGCCGCCCTCGCGGCGGCGACAGTTGTGTCCGCCTGCCACGACTCGTTCGACGTTCCCTCCGAGCCGATCGACGCACCATTCGTCACGGTGAGTGCCGGCATCTTGCATACGTGCGGTGTCACCACCGTGGGAACCGCCTACTGCTGGGGCTGGAACCGGGATGGGGAGGTCGGCGATGGCTCGCACACCGATCGCACGTTTCCCGTCCGCGTCTCCGGTGGCTTGCATTTCACCGTCGTCAGCGCGGGCGGGGGACATAGCTGTGGGGTCACCACGACCCAGCTCGCATACTGTTGGGGATTCAATCTCTCGGGCCAGCTGGGGGACGGCGGGAATGCGGCCCAGCCCGCGCCGGTCGCCGTCGCTGGCGGACTCGACTTCAGCGCCGTCAGGTCCGGCGGGGCGTTCAGCTGCGGCGTGGTGGGGACCGACAGCACGGCTGCCTGCTGGGGCTGGAACGGCCGCGGCCAGTTGGGCGACGGCACCCAGGTCGACCGCAACGCTCCGGTCCTGGCCGGCACCGGGCTCAAGGTGATCGCAGTGAGCACGGGGGTGGAACACACCTGCGCCCTGGCCACCGACAGCACCGCCTACTGTTGGGGGAAGAACGGCTATGGCCAGCTGGGCGACGGGTCAACGGCGGATACCAGCCTCCCAGCCGCGGTGAGTGGCGGCCGCAAGTTCGCCGCGATCACCGTCGGATTCCAACACACCTGCGGCCTGACCGCCGGCGGCGACGCGTATTGCTGGGGGGACAACACCGCCGGCCAGATGGGCGATACGCTGCGGAGCACCTCGCCCGTGCCCGTCCTCGTCGTCGGCGGACACATCTTCCTGGCGCTCTCGGCCGGCGGATTCCATACGTGCGGCGTGGCTACCGGGAACACCGCGTATTGCTGGGGATCCAACGACGGCGGCCAGCTGGGCGGTAGCGCGCCGGAGAGCTGTCTGCCCGCCGGAGCCGCGTCGCTCATACCCTGCAGCCGACGGCCCATCCCGCTCTTCGGGACGCTCAACTTCGCGACGATCAGCGGCGGCAGCCACCATACCTGCGCCGTCACTACCGGGCAGGTGGCGTACTGCTGGGGTTACAACAGCAACGGTCAGCTCGGCGACGGCACGAAATCCGGGAGCAACACGCCCGTCAGAGTCGCCGCGCAACCGTAGGAAGGGAGTCGCAGTGTCCCGTCACCTCGTACCGTTCGTGTGGCTGGCCGGCTGCGGGTGTTTCTCCTATGTGCGCATCGATCCCGGCGCCCCTGAGCCACGCCGCGGCACGGAAGTGATCGCCTCGTTGGGGCCCGATGCCGGCAGGGAGTTCGCCGTCGGACAGATCACGATCCGTGGAGTCACGAAGGTCGCGGGGGCAGTCGCCTACGCGGATGCCGACTCCCTGGTGATCGCGGCGCGGCGGCTCTGGTCCTCCGACGGCGACGACTACGCCGGCAGCGAGGGCTTGTTCACCATCACGCGCAGCCAGCTGTCGGGGCTGGAACAGCGTCGCGTGTCGGGATGGAAGTCGGGAGTAGCGGCCGCCGTGGCGGTCGGCGTTCTCGCGGCGACCGTCGCCGGAATTCATCAGCTCCTCGGCAGCAGCTCCGGCGGCGGCGGCAAGCCTCCGCCACCGCCGTAATCTCAACGACCCTTGACCATCGTTGCGTCCGGTGTAGGCTAGCGATGCCCGGTTCTCTCACCTTCCAAGCCGGAGGCCCGCCGATGCGCCCACTTCTTTCCCTGACCGCCCTGATCACCACCGCCGCGGTCGTCGCCTGCCGGCCAGACCGTCCCACTGCGGCGCTGCCCGGCCTCCAATTCGCCCACGTCCAGGACTTGGACGGCACCCCGGATCTCATCGTAGACGCCCAGCGCCTCAAGGATAGTTGGGTGGTGTACGACCAGACGTTCTCGGCCACGCTGTGCAGCGTGGTGGAAGGCGACGTGCAGCCGGGCGACCACCGTGTCCTCCGCTTCACCGTGACCACGCCCAACATCGGTGACGCCGATGTCTTCGTCGGAAACCCGCTCGATCATGTGGCAGCGAACGACGGACTGTTTGAGTTCGCCACCTGCCACAACCACTTCCATTTTCGCCATTACGCCACGTACCAGCTACTCGATGCGACGACCGGCCACGTCTGGCGGGCGGCAAAGCGCGGTTTCTGCATGCTCGACATCACGCCGTGGCAGACTGACGGCGGCGTGACGTCCTGGGTGTACCGTTCGTGTGGGACCAAGACGCTGCCCGGCTTCCAGGGGATCAGCGTCGGCTACGCCGACACCTACAACAAGCACCTCGGCGGACAATACTTCGTGCTCGACGGTGGCGACGGCCAGGATCCCATCCCGCCGGGGGCGTACATCATCCGGATCACGGTCAACCCACCTTTCGAGGCCGCGCCGGGCGAGCCGTGCCCCCACGTGGATCCGGCCGGCTTCTGCCACCAGCTGCTCGAGAGCAACTACGACAACAACGTCGGAGAGGTTCTCATCTTCATCCCGGGCCATCCGGGGAAGGGATTCGGCCCCGGGTCGAACGACGTCTCGAACGCCGACCTCATCGACGACGAGAATCGGCCGGACAAGCCGTAGCCGTATGGCCGTATAGCCGTATGGCCGTACGATTGGGGGTACGGCCATGCGACTTGCGGAGATCAGGGACGTCTGCCGAGTCGCGCCCGCCGCGCCAGCATCACCATCACGATCCCGAACGCGAGCAGCACCGCGCCCCACACCATATCGATCGGCACGCCGGTGGGGGAGGCGCCGGGTTCGTGCCGCGTGACGGCGCCGTAGACGGTCAGGAGCGCGCCCACCAGCACGAAGAACAGTCCGATCGGCATGCGGACGTCGAGCGTCATGCCGCGCCTCCCATCAGAAAAAGACCACATTCAAGAGAACGGTGAGCCCGAGCACCCCCGCCGCCAGCACAGCGGGGCGCTCGTACCAATGCGCGACCATATCCCGCGGTTTCTCGGTCAGCCCGTACACCAGTCCCCCGAGCTCCGCCTCCGGCCTCGGCCGGGTGACGAGGGAGACCAGGATCGTCACGAGGAAACACGTGACCCAGGCGACGATGGCCGTCCAGAACGTCTGGGCCAGTTCGCTGGGGAAAGTGGCAAGAACGCCGAGGTAGCCACCTTTCACCCCGACGCTCGCGCCCGCGGGCAGGGACAGCCCGTGATGCGCGGCGGCGGCGAGCGTGCCGGCGACGAGCCCCGCGAAGGCGCCGTGGCCGGTCGCGCGCTTCCAAAACATGCCGAGGGCGAAGGTAGCGAACAGCGGCGCGTTCACGAACGCGAACACGAGCTGCAGGAAGTCCATGATGTTGTTGAACGACGCGGCGACGTAGGCCGCGGCGATCGAGATCGCGATCCCCGCGACCGTGGCAATGCGGCCCATGCGGAGGTAGTGCGCGTCCGGCGCACCAGGGCGCAGGTAGCTCTGATACAGATCGTAGGTCCAGACGGTGTTGAACGCGGTGACGTTGCCCGCCATGCCCGACATGAATGAGGCGAGCAGGGCGGTGAGGCCCAGCCCCAGGAGCCCGGCGGGGAAGAAGTTGAGGAGGAGCATCGGGGTCGCGAGGTCATAGTCGAGCACCACGCGCCCCCGCGCGTCGCGGAGCGGCGCGCCGGTGGACGGGTCGAGCTTCGGCGGTACGACGCCGGCCGGCGCGGCGGCGGTAGTGACGGCCGTCCCGGGCGCGGGCGCAACCTGGGCGCTCGGCGCACGGGAGGTCGCCGGCGGCGTCACCACCAGCGCGATCATCCCGGGGAAAATCACGAGAAACGGGAACAGCATCTTGGGCAGCGCCGCGATCAGCGGCGTGCGCCGCGCGGCGGTCATCGAATTCGCGGCCATGGCGCGCTGCACCACCAGGAAATCGGTGCACCAGTAGCCGAACGAGAGCACGAAGCCGAGCCCCATCACCAAGCCGAACCACTCGACGCCCACCGGGTTGTGAGCGGCGTGATCCATGAAGGCCCAGCTGTGCGTGTATGCGCCCGGGGCGTACCCGTTGGCAACGGCGGCGCCGGCGAGCCGCGCGCTCAGTCCCGCCCATCCGCCCACCGCACGCAGCCCGAGGAACACAAGGGGTGCGAAGCCGAACACGATCAAGAAGAACTGCAGCACTTCATTGTAGATGGCGCTGGTCAGCCCGCCAAGGAAGATGTAGGCGAGCACGACTCCGGCCGCGACGAGGATGCTCGCGTCGAAGCTCCAGCCGAGCAGCAAGTTGAGGAGCTTCCCCATGGCGTAGAGCGAGATGCCGGACGAGAACACGGTCATCGTCGCGAACGAGATCGCGTTCAGCCCGCGGGTCTTCTCATCGAAGCGCAGCTTTAGATACTCGGGGACGGACCTGGCCCGCGACCCATAATAGAACGGCATCATGAAGAGCCCGATGAACACCATCGCGGGGATGGCGCCGATCCAGTAGAAATGGCTGGTGGCGATGCCGTATTTCGCGCCCGAGGCCCCCATGCCGATCACTTCCTGCGCGCCCAGATTGGCCGACAGGAACGCCAGCCCCGTCACCCACGCGGGGATCGCGCGGCCGGAGAGGAAGAAGTCCTCGCTCGTCTTGACCGAACGCCGCAGCAGCACCCCGATCCCTAGGACGAACGCGAAGTACAGCACCATCACGGCGTAATCGATGCCGGTCACGTGGGTCATCGTACCGTTCCCCAGCGATTGTTGGAGCGATCCACGTCCGGATACCGCCGCGTCGGGTCCACCGTCACCGCGACGACCGGCTTGCGAGTGGCGAAGCGGGCCGTGAACCGCGGGCCCAGATTCCACATCTCGATCGGCAAGGCGCGCGTTTCCGTGGTGCCGTCCGCATAGGCGAGCTGCACCGTCACGGGCATCACCATCTGCGCGCGATTCGAGAGGAAGACGAACGTCGAATCGGTCCCCACCGCCTTCACCGAATCCACGGCCTGGTCGAGCCGGGCGGTGGTGAACACCCACTCGCGCCAGAACCAGTCGAGGTCCTTGCCGCTCACGTTCGCCATCGTGCGGAAGAAATCCGCGGGCTGGGGATGCTTGAACGCCCAGCGCCGGATGTACTCGCGAAACGCGCGGTTGAAGGTGGCGCTGTCCAGCACGGCGTCGCGCAGCAGCGTCAGCATCAGCGGCGGTTTCTGGTAGGCGGCCCACGCCAGGTCGCGCTGCTCGACCGGCTTGTCGATCATCGGCTGTTCCTTGCCCGGCACGGCCGATACCTGCGCGGCGCTCAGCAGCTCGCGCCGCACCGTGTCGCCGTAGGCCGTGCCCTGGAAGTAGCCCT
>WNFW01000353.1_pt1 | contig 55973 bp, 51 predicted proteins | sample 5400131 | NCBI WGS metagenome assembly WNFW01 (sample SAMN13153362, study PRJNA577476) | soil metagenome | isolation source: 20 cm soil or saprolite under grassland replicate 1 | place: USA:California | collected 2016-06-15
CTTTGCCTCCCCCCTGGAACGCCGCGATCACGATCCGGCGCTTGCCTGCTTGAGGGGGTCCTCGAGCGGCACGCTCATCTCGCTGCCGCGGCCGAAGTTGGCCGTCTTGCCATCGACCGACTCCTGCTTGGCCTGCTGGCGGCCGAGCGCGACGATGGTCGGGATGTCGGCTTCGCCGAGCGGCGTCATCCGCGGCTTGCGCCGGAGCGCCGCTTCGATGAACGGTGCAAGCTCCGCCTGTTTTCTCGCCGCGCGCCCGGCGTGGCGTTGCTTGAAGCCCGGCATGACGGACTTGGCGAACAGCTCCATGGATTCGCAGATGTCCTCGTGCCGGTTGTTGCCGCCCTGCTGCACGAAGATCATCTGATCGACGCCCGCCTCCTCGAACCGGCGCAAATGCCGTTCGATCTCTTCGGGCGAGCCGATGGCGCCGGCTCCGCCGCGGGCAATCGGGAGCAGGTCCCGAGCCCGCTCGTAGTTCGCCCAGATATTGGTGCGCCCGGGCAGGTGCTCGCCGAAGATATAATGGTGGCCGAGCGCGTAGCCGAAGAAGCGGAACCCGTCGAGCCCGCGGCGGCGCGCCTCCTCGGCGTCCGCATGACAGGAGAACCCGCCGACCATCGCGATGTTGGCGTTGACGCTGTGGCCGATCGGGACACACGCCTCGGACTTGATGATGTCGTAATATTCGCCCACCCATTTGATGGCTTCGGCGGGATCGATGAACGCGAAGGTGAGCGCGCCGATGCCGTCGCGCGCCGCCTCGTGGATCGTCTCGCGGCGCGAGGCGGCGACCCAGATCGGCGGGTGGGGTTTTTGCACCGGCTTGGGCACCACGTTGCGGCACGGCATGGAGAAATATTTGCCCTGGTAGCCGGGATAAGGATCCATCACCATCATGTTGGCGGCCTCGCGGGTCGCCTCGTGCCACATCGGTTGCTTGTCCTGGACCGAGACGCCGAAGCCGCCGAGCTCGGCGAGCGAGGCGCTCTCTCCGGTGCCCCATTCGACCCGGCCGGCGGACACGAGATCGAGAGTGGCGATGCGCTCGGCGACGCGGGCCGGGTGATTGTACGGCGGCGGCATCAGCACGATGCCGTGGCCGAGCCGGATGCGTTTGGTGCGTTGCGAGCAGGCGGCGAGAAAGACTTCCGGGGCCGAGGAATGCGCATATTCCTCGAGGAAATGGTGCTCGACCTCCCAGGCGTAATCGATGCCGAGCTTGTCGGCGAGCTCGACCTGGTCGAGCGCATCCTGGAACAGTTTGAGCTCGGCTCCCTCGACCCACGGCCGGGGCAGCTGATGCTCGTAGAAAATGCCGAATTGCATGGATGTCCTCGGGGTGATTTTGCCGCCGATCGCCGGCGCGCTCCGATCAACAACCGCCTTGGCCGGCGGCCGGCCGTGCGGCTAGTTCCGAGCTGGTCGTGCCGGCGACTACGCGCGCACTCCGGAGAACGGCCAGCTGCCCAGCGCGCCCGCGCTCATCTTTCCGGACATCTTGTCGCCGTCGACCGCGCCGGTGAATTGCAGCGTCAACGGCATCGGATTGGTGATCGATATCTTCCAGGATACGTCGTTGCCGCTCACGGTGCCGTCGAAAATGTCGGTGGTGCTGCCGTCGCCCGACTGCTTGCCGGTGAGCGTGCCGCCCTGCGAGGTCGCCACCAGGGCCGCCCTGCGCTCGCCCATCGGCGTCTGCATGGTCAAATTCCAGGTGCCGTCTACGGCCATGTCGCAGTCCTCCTTGGCAAGTGAAACCCCGGTGCCCCATTCGCGGCGCAGTCTAGTGGGCCTCGCTCGCCGCAACAAGCGGTGGCCGAGGCCACCGTCCCCGCGGAAAGCGGGACCTCGATCAACGACACTTGGCCAAACCGCATTGCGCCATGTTCTCGCGTCAGCCGGATTCACTTCTCCGTTTCGAACAAGCCGGCGACGAACTGCTTCTGCATCGCCGCGACGACGATCAGCGGCGGCAGCAGGGCGAGGATCACGGTCGCCATGACCAGGTGCCATTGCGGCTCGAAATCGGAGGCGCGCGCCATGCGCTGGATGCCCATGATCACCGTGTAGTAGGCGGTATCCTTGGTGATGAGCAGAGGCCACAGATATTGGTTCCAGCCGTAGACGAAGGTGACCACGAACAGCGCCGCCATGTTGGTGCGCGACATCGGGATCAGGATCGACCACAGGAAGCGCAGTGGGCCGGCGCCGTCGACGCGAGCCGCCTCCATGAGCTCGTTGGGAATCGTCATGAACACCTGGCGGAACAGGAAGGTCGCGGTGGCGCTGGCGATCAGCGGCACGGTCAGCCCGGTATAGGAGTTCAACAGCCCGAGACTGGCCGCGACCTCGTAGGTGGGCAGGATCCGCACTTCCACCGGCAGCATCAGGGTGGCGAAAATGATCCAGAACGCCAGCATCCGGAACGGAAAGCGGAAGAACACGACGGCGAAGGCGGACAGAATGGACACCGCGATCTTGCCGAAGGTGATGACGAGCGCCACCAGGATGCTGTTGACGAGCATCGGCCAGATCGGCGGCAGGCCGTAGTTGCGCAAGCCCTCGCTGAGCACCTGCCGGTAATTGTCGATCAGGCGATCTCCCGGGATGAGCGGCAGGCCGGTCAGGGTCTGCGTCAAGGTATGGGTCGAGGCGACGAAGGCCATGTAGATCGGGAACGCCATCAGGCCCGCGCCGAGGATCAGCACCGCGTGCGCCAGCAGATCGCGGGTCGTCTTGTTCGTCCATTTGACCGATATCGACCTCGGCCTGACCGCAGCCGCGATACCTCCCCCTGGAGGGGGGAGGTCGGCGAGCCTCGCAAGAGGCGAGCCGGGCGGGGGTGAAGCGGCGTCACCCCACCCCGCTGCCTCGCTGCGCTCGGCGGCGACCCTCCCCCTCCAGGGGAGGGTGGGGAGTTGCCATTTCGAGGTCATCCAAATTTCTCCTGACGAGTACAGCACTCAATAATGAATCTTGCGCTCGATATAGCGGAACTGCGCGATGGTGAGCGCGCCGACGATCAGCATCAGCACCACCGATTGCGCGGCCGAGCCGCCCAGATCGAGAGCCTCGAAGCCGTCGCGGAACACCTTGTAGACCAGCGTCGTCGTCGCGGTGCCGGGCCCGCCGGCGCTGGTGGCATGAATCACCGCGAAGGTGTCGCACAAGGCGTAGACCAGGTTGACGACGGCGAGAAAGAAGGTGGTGGGCATCAACAGCGGAAATACGATTGCGCGAAACCGCGCGAAGGCGCCGGCGCCGTCGATCTCGGCGGCTTCGAGCAACGAAGGCGGGATCGTCTGCAGCCCGGCGAGGAAGAACAGGAAATTGTAGCTGACCTGCTTCCAGGCCGACGCGATGATGACCAGCAGCAATGCCTGATTGCCGTTGAGAAAATGGTTCCAGACGACGCCCAGCGGCGCCAGCAGCCGCGGCAGCACGCCGATCGTCGGATTGAACAGGAACCACCACAGCACGCCGGCGATCGCCGGGGCGATCGCATAGGGCCAGACGATCAGCGCCTTGTAGACCGCCGAGCCCCGCACCGCGCGGTCGGCCACCACCGCAAGCGCGAGCGCCACGCTCATGGCCAGTGCCGTGGTAGCGACCGCAAACACCAGCGTGACGCCGAGCGCGGATAGATAGCCCGGATCCGAGAGGATGCGCGCGAAATTGCCGAACCCGACGAAGCGCTCGGACAGCCCGAACGCGTCCTGCTCGAACAGGGAACCCTGCAGCGACCGCAAGCTCGGCCAGACGAAGAACGCGAACGTGATCGCCAGCTGCGGGACGAGCAGGAGCAGCGGCACGATCATGCCCGGGAAGGTGACGCGCTTATCCTGCATACCAGGTATCAGTGGTCAGTAGTCAGATATCAGAAACGCGATCATTCGCCGCCGTTCTGATTGCTGATTACTGACTTCTGTCCCCCGCTACATGTTGGCCCGCTCGAACTGCCGCAGCAGATCGTTGCCGCGAGTCACCGCGCTGTCGAGCGCTTCCTGGGCGCTCTTGTTGCCTTGCAGCGCCGATTCCATCTCTTCCTCGATGATGTTGCGGATCTGCACGAAACTGCCGAGCCTCAATCCCTTCGAGTTGTCGGTCGGCGGATTGAGCGTCATCTGCTTGATGGAGACGTCGGTTCCGGGATTCTTGTCGTAGAAGCCCTGCTGCCGCGACAGCTCGTAGGCCGCCTGGGTGATCGGCAGGTAGCCGGTCTGCTGATGCCACCACGCCTGCACCTCCGGCTTCGACAGGTAGCTGAAGAATTTCGCGACGCCCTTGTAATCTTCCGCCTTCTGTCCCTTCAGCACCCACAGCGTCGCCCCGCCGATGATCGAATTCTGCGGCGTACCTTTGACGTCGGGCCAGTACGGCATCATGGCGATGCCGACCTCGCTCTTCAGATTGGTGATGATGGTGAGCCGGGTAGCGGAGGAGGCGAGAATCATCCCGCATTCGCTCGCATTGAATTTCGGCTCCGCCGAATTGACGCGCCCTCCATAGTCGAACAGCTTGGTTTTCTGCCATTCGGCGAGCTGGGCGAGGTGCTTGACCTGGACCGGCCCGTTGATCTTCAGCTCGGTATTGAATCCGCCGAACCCGTTCGCCTGGGTGGCGATCGGCACATTGTGCCAGGCCGACAAATTCTCGATGTTGATCCAGGACGGCCATTCGCTGGTGAAGCCGCAGGGCACGCCTGCCGCCTGCAGCTTCGCGGCCGCCGCGCCGACCTCGGGCCAGGTTTTCGGCGGCGAATTCGGATCGAGCCCGGCCTTCTTGAACAGGTCCTTGTTGTAATAGAGTACCGGGGTCGAGGAATTGAACGGGAAGGACAACATGTTGCCCTGGGTGTCGGTGTAATAGCCGACCACCGCCGGTAGGTAGGCCTTCGGATCGAACGGCTCCGCGGCGTCCTTCATCAGCTCGTAGACCGGATAGACCGCGCCCCTGGCCGCCATCATCGTCGCGGTGCCGACCTCGAACACCTGAATGATGTGTGGCGGCTGCTTGGCGCGGAACGCTGCGATCGCGCCGGTCATCACCTCGGGATAGGTGCCCTTGTAGACCGGAACGACCTTGAAGTCCTTCTGCGAATTGTTGAAATCGGTGGCGATCTTCTCGAGTTTCTGCCCGAGCTCGCCGGCCATGGCATGCCACCATTGCAGCTCGGTCTGCGCCGAGGCCGGTGCGGCAAAACCGATTGCGGCAAGCGCCGCGAGCCATGCGAACGGCTTGTACATGCGAGGTCCTCCCCATCGCCTGGTTCGTCGTGCCGGCCATCCTATACGAGGATTGGAGGACGGGAGAAGGACGATCCTGGCCGCGTGGTTCGTGGGGCGGCCGTCATCCTGAGGTGCGAGGCGCGAAGTGCCGAGCCTCGAAGGACGGCCGCCCTCCTCACCATGGTTCTCCAGGTCTTTGGGGAACCGGCACAGGCCGGGTATGCGTTGGCGTGCTAGGCTGGGTGCCGCGGCTCGGTCCGGAGGACGCCGGGACCGCGTGCTCGCCGATCGGAGGGAAATCGATGCCGGGCGTCAAGGAAATGATCGCTGCCGCCAATGCGGTCGTGCCGAAGCTCGATCCCGCCCGGGTTCGCGAGATGGCGAACCGGGAGGACGTGGTCATCCTCGACGTTCGCGATGCGCCCGAGCTCGAGGCGAGCGGCAAGATCAAGGGTGCGGTCCATGTCCCGCGCGGCATGCTGGAGTTCCGGGCAGATCCCGCGAGCCCCTCGCGCCATCCGGCGTTGCAACCGGACCGCACGGTTCTGGTCTATTGCGGCTCCGGCGGTCGCGCCGCGCTGAGCGGCAAGACCTTGAAGGAACTCGGCTATCCGTCCGTCTATAACGCCGGCGGGTTCAAGGAATTGGCAGAAACCGGGCTGGAGACCGAGCCGGCACGCTGACCGCCAGGGGTTCTGCAACGGCAAGATAACTGCAAAACCCCGGAAAATCTGCGCGAAAAATCCGGCTTCATGCAAACCCCGGCTAAACCGCGCTCACAAGATTTGGGCCGGCTCCAACGTGTATGCGCCTGCAAGCCCGCCCGCGGGCGGTGGGCAGGTGTCCCGCCGACCTCGCCCGCCGGCTCGATCGATAAATTCCGAGCGAAGATATTCAGGCGAACGCAACAGGCCCGAACCTTACAATCCTGCTTCGGCCGGCCTCCCGCCTCGGGTGGCGGCCGGTTTGCTCTGGCTGCGGCCCGCGAGAACCAGCGCTCACATGTATCGCTTCGTGCCGGATACGACCAAAACCGTCCGAGCGCTCGGAACGGACCTGCTTGCCCGGTTTTTCCGGGACGAGTCCGGCGGGTATCTCGTCCTCGCCGGGCTGGCGTTACCGGCCGCTCTCGGCATGGTCAGTCTCGGGACCGAGGCGGGGCTGTGGTATTACAAGCATCAAGCGATGCAGGGCGCCGCCGATTCCGGCGCGGTCAGCGCGGCCGTGGATTATTACCTCGAGAGCAACGGCAGTGTGCTCCAGCTGCAGGCTGAATCTGCGATCGCCACGTACGGTTTCGTCAACGGCTCGAACGGCGTCACCGTCACGGTGAACCGGCCGCCGCAATCCGGCAACTACACGACCGCGGCAGGCGCGGTGGAGGTGATCATAACGCAGCCGCAAGCCCGGCTGTTGTCGGCGATGTGGCACGCGCAGCCAATATCGATCTCCGCGCGTGCGGTCGCCCGCGGCACCGGCGGCAAGGGTTGCGTGCTGGCGCTCGATCGGAGTGCGAGCGGTGCTGTCACCTTGCAGGGCAACGCGCAGGTCACCCTCACGGGCTGCAGCCTGTTCGACGATTCCAACAATACGAGCGCGCTCACAGTCGGTGGAACTTCCCGGCTCTCTGCATACTCGACCTATGTCGTCGGCGGATGCGGCACGAGCACGTGCTCATCGATATCCAATATCTCGGTGACGAACGGTATCGAGACCGGCACGACCCCGATGGCCGATCCTTACGCCGGCACTGCATCAGGGTCCTACTCGGGCTGCGCCCAGCACAACTTCAGCGCCAAGAGCGCAGTGACCATAGATCCCGGCGTCTATTGCGGTGGGATGGCGCTCAACGCCGGGGCGAACGTGACCTTGAACCCGGGCGTCTATTACCTCGATCAGGGCAATCTCCAAGTGAACGGCGGCGCCACCATGACGGGAAGCGGCGTGACTCTCGTGTTCACTTCGAGCAATGGCCACAATTACGCCAACGCCACCATCAACGGCGGCGCCACCATCGATCTGACAGCACCGGATTCGGGCGCTACGAAGGGGATCGTCATGTACGGTGATCCCAACATGACTGCCGGCACTACGTTCAAGTTCGAAGGCGGCGCTACGCAGACCTTGGGCGGCGCCATTTACCTGCCGGAAGGCGCCGTCACCTTCGCGGGCGGCGCCAATACGACCACGGGATGCACGCAGCTCATCGGCAACACGATCACGTTCACCGGCAATTCCAATTTCGCCATCAACTGCAAGAACTACGGCACCAAACCGATTGGTTCCGCGCTGGCGAGCTTGGTGGAATAGGCTCGCGGAGCCGGCGTTCCCCAACCCGGATCCGCAGTTTGCTTTTTCCGGAGATCGCCTCAGCGCATCAAATCCCGTCGAACGACGACGACCTGGCAGCTTAACGGGAATGCTCGCGTCCTCTATCAATTTGCTCGGTATTTTACGCAGTTCGACCACATGCCGATCTCACCAGCATGCTGGCCGGAGGCAACGCTTCAACCGAGCACGTTTCCTCACTGGTTGCTTAAAAGCTCGTTCACGCGGCGGATGCGATGCGATCGGTCATATTGACGAATTGAAGATGCGATGGCGGTAGCGTGTAGCCCAATTCCGGCAAAGGCTCACCGCGTGATATCCGCCGGCCTTGCTGGTGCACGGTGAAAGTCCAGAGCGCGACGCCCTAACGGATCTTGTATTCTGCACGAAAGCATCGGCTCATGCTTGAAACCATCTCAGCAGTATTCGTGGCACAGTGCAATCTGTGGATTCGTTTCGGCCGGGATCAATCGGGCAATTACGCCGTCCTGACGGCCCTGACTGCACCCGTTTTGCTGGGAATCGCGGGGTTGGGTACTGAAGTCGGTGTGTGGTCGGTCAAGCATCAGACGATGCAAAGCGCGGCCGATTCCGGCGCCGTCAGCGCGGCCGTGGCCTATTATATTCAAGGCAACAACAGCAATCTATCCGTACAGGCAAATGCCGTTGCCTCTCCGTACGGGTTTGTCAACGGCTCGAACGGCGTCACGGTCACCGTGAATCAGCCGCCGAAATCGGGAACCCACACCACGACGGCGGGCGCGGTCGAAGTGATCATCACCCAGCCGCAGACTCGGCTGTTCTCCGCGATGTGGGACTCGCAATCGATGACGCTATCGGCGCGTGCCGTAGCGATTCCGGCCTCCTCCTGGGGCGGCACCGGCTGCGTAGCCGCACTCAGCGGCAGCGCCAGCGGCGCGATCGGGACTCAAGGAAACGCGCAAATCGCCCTCAACAACTGCAGCATGTTCGATAATTCCAGCAATGCGAGCGCGCTCACGGCCGGTGGAACATCCGGCATCTCTGCGTACTCGGTCAATGTCGTCGGTCAGGTACCTAGCGCATCGGCTGCCAACATCTCGGTGACGAACGGCATCCAGACCGGTGGGCCGCCGATGATCGATCCTTATGGCAATACTTCGCCCGGGTCCTTCTCCGGCTGCGATCAGCACAATTACTCCGCAAAAACCACGGTGACCATAAGCCCGGGCGTCTACTGCGGTGGAATCAATCTCAATGCAGGTGCTAACGTGACGTTGAGTCCGGGCATCTACTACCTGGATCAGGGAAACCTTCAGGTGAACGGCGGTGCTACGATGACCGGCACCGGCGTCACGCTGGTATTTACGTCCAGCACGGGCCACAACTATGCGAACGCGACCATCGGTGGAGGGGCCACCATCAATTTGACGGCTCCGACAACCGGCGATACCGCCGGCATCGTGATCTTCGGCGATCGAAACATGCCGGCCGGTACCACGTTCAAGTTCGAAGGCGGCGCCTCCCAGATCTTCGGAGGCGCACTCTATTTGCCTAAAGCAGCCGTCAGCTTTTCGGGAGGCGCCGGTACCAGCACCGGATGCACGCAGCTCATAGCCAACACGGTTAGCTTCACGGGCACGTCAAACTTCGCGATCGACTGCAGCGGCTACGGCACCAAGCCGTTCGGGTTCGGACTTGCGCTGCTGGTTGAGTGAAATGATATCGATTCTTCGCATCTACGTGAGATCGCCAATTGGACGCGCCGTCCGGAACCTCGCTCGTGACATCCGCGGCGTTGCGGCAATCGAGTTTGCCATTGTTGCGCCCATGCTCGTACTCGCCATGGTCTGCACCGCGGATCTCGGACTGGGGATCTATCGCAAGATGCAGGTGCAGAACGCGGCACAGGCCGGCGCCGAATACGCCATTGTGCACGGCTACGTCAGCGCTTCCATCACGACCGCGGTGAGCAATGCCACTACGTTTTCCGGCATTAGCGCCACGCCGGCACCTTCCCAATTCTGCGGATGTCCGTCATCGACGGGAGTTACCACCACGGACTGCGGCGGTACCTGCTCGGGGGGCTCCAGCCCCGGCACTTACGTCAGCGTCGGGGCTCAGGCGACGTACACGACGATCCTGCCCTATCCCATCATGCCCAACAGCTTCACGTTCAACGCGCAATCCACGGTGAGAATTCAGTGAGATTTCCGCAGATATGGCGAAATCGCGAGGGTGCGGCAGCGGTGGAATTCGCGCTGACCGCGCCGGCTTTCTTCGCGATGCTCGTCGGCGTGATCGAGTGCGGATTGTTGCTGTGGACCCAGATCGGCCTGCAGCACGGGGCCGAGATGGCAGCGCGTTGTGCCAGCATCAACGCGACACTGTGCGGAACTACGAGCGCCGTCCAGCAATACGCCGCTCAACAAGCATTCGGGCTCAATCCGCCAAGCTCGACGTTCACGGCAGACCCATCGCCCGCGTCGGGATGCGGCTACAAAGTCAGCGCCAGCTACGCATTCAATTTCCTCACGGCATATTTCCCGAACCCCGCGGTGACGATCAGCGCGCAATCCTGCTTTCCGAAATGAACGGGAGTGCGGCCTGAAAAACCGGACGGGCGGCCGGTTGTGGCTTCATGCATAGCCGGCCATAACCCGCTGAACTGCAAGCAGATTCCCGTGCAGTCGACCGCCGGTCCGGCGCTCGGATCACCCCGTGGGAAATTTTGGCGAAACTGTGACCTCGGTCACAGGTACCTTGATAGCGCCGGTGCATATTGGCACCAGAGACAGAAGCCCGGCGATCCTCGAATCGGGCTCTGCCACCGGGGGCGTATCATGACTTCTTCGCTCATAGGCGCCGACAAAGGCACCCACGGCAAGATCGTGGGGACGGCGCTGGTTGCGGTGCTGGTATTCGTCGCGGTGGGGTTCTGGGCGCATCTGACCGACGAGGCGAATTCCGGCAGACCCGTCGTGGTCAAGGCCTCGACGCCCACCACCTACACCAGTCGCGACGGCGTGGCGGTTCGCTGAGAGAGTTCCCAAGTCCGGCTGATGAAGCTCGTGCTCTACGGCAGCTTTCCGGCCTCGGAAGCCGGCCGGATCGCCCGGCATTTGACCTCGGACTGGGAGGTGGTGCCGGTATTCAATGAGGCGCCGGCGCAAGACAAGCGGGAACGCCTCGCCGACGCCGAGGTGATGGTCACCAGCGTCTATCGCTCCCGCGATCCGCCGGCGCCGAAACTGCGCCTGTTGCAGTGCTCGAGCACGGGCACCGAGCGGATCGATCTCGAGCATCTGCCGCGCGGCTGCATCGTCTGCAACGTGCACGGCCACGAGATCGCCATTGCCGAATACGCGATCTGCGCGGTGCTCGATTGGGCGATCGGCTATCGCTCGCTCGCCGCCGCGTTCCATGACGGCTCCTGGACGCTTGCGGAATGGGTCGACGGGCCCAATCACGGCGAGGCGTTCGGCAAGACGCTCGCCCTGCTCGGGTTCGGGCGCATCGGGCGCGAGATCGCGATCCGCGCCAAGGCGCTGGGCATGAGCATTGCGGCGCTCTCGGCGTGGCGGAGCGCGCCGCCCGATCCAACGCTCGTCGATCGCGCCTATCGCGCCGGAGATTGGCGGGCTTTCGCCGAAGTCGCCGATTTCCTCGTGGTCAGCTGCCCCTTGACGGCGGAAACCCGCGGCATGATCGACGCGGCATGGTTTGCCGCCATGAAGCCGGGCGCGGTCATCATCAACGTGGGGCGGGGTCCGATCATCGACGAGGCGGCGCTCCATGCGGCTTTGGCCGAGCGCCGCATTCGCGGCGCGACGATCGACGTTTGGTACAAATATCCACCGGCCTCGGGCGAACGGGTGCGTGCCGCGCAATTTGCATTTCACGAGTTGCCGAATGTGGTCATGACCCGGCACGCCTCGGCCCATACCGAGGAGACCTGGGAACGTCGTTTCCGGGCCATTGCGCGAAATCTCGAAGCGTTCGCACAAGGCCGACCGCTGGCGAACGTGATCTCGCAGGAAGACCGCTAGGCGAACGTGATATGGGAAGGAACGACGATAGAGCAGGGGATGGCGGAGCGAGGGTCAGTGGGCGAATCGCCGCTCATCCGGCATGATCCCCGCGGGGAACCTTCTACAACCTTGTCGCGTTGTCGTTTGCTCCGGCGGACCCAGGACGCGGTCATGCGGCGAACCAGGATTTCGATCCTTTGCGTGGCGGTGCTTGCCGTGATGCCGGCTAGCGCGGAGGCGGGAGGCCTCGGGTCCGTGGTGGGTGCGGTAGCGAGCGCGCCTCGAGCCCTCCTGGGCGGGCTGTTGGGCGGCGGGCGCGGCGGAAGAGCGAGCCACCACCGCCACCATGCTCGTCACGCAGCTCCCGAACGATCCGTGGCCCGTGCCGGTCCCGAACGTGCCGGTCCCGAACGGTCCGTTGTCCGGGCCGCTCCCGCAATTCCAGCCGAGCCCAGGCCCACCGATCACGGGCCCGCCCCGTTCTGGGCCTCGGCGTACGACGATGCCTTCGGCTACGTCCTGGCCTCGGCGGGCTATGAGGCCGCGTTCTGGGGGCGCGGCTATGCGGACGTGATCGACGCCATGTTCGTGCCGAATGCGGCCAATGCCGCCGGCAGCAAACACGGGCAGGCCGGCCCCTCTCCGGAGGCCGACAAATCTGCGGGTTTCGCCTCCGCCTCCGCCCCCGCCTGCGCCGAACCTCAAAATGCCGACGCGGTGAGCGAGCGAATCGAGCGCACGGTGCAGCCCACCGAGGCGCAACGCGCGGCGCTCGACGGACTCCGCAACGCTCTCCGAGCGGCGGCCGAGCGCGTGGGAGCGGCGTGCACGATGGATGCGCCCGCCGGCCCGGGTGCGCGGCTCGAGGGGACGTGGCGGCGTCTGCGCGCATTGCGCCAGGCGGTCATCATGGTTCGGGCTCCGCTCGGGAATTTCTACGACGTGCTCAATGACGAGCAAAAGGCGCGTCTCGATACCGCGGCACGCGAGGGTGCCGGCCTGCGGACAGGCGCGGCACGCGAAACCCGCCCGGCATCGTTGCGCGCCTGCGGCGAGAGTGCGCGCATGCCCGAATGGCCGGTGGCATCGATCGCGCAGGCGACCCAGCCCACCGAGGAGCAGCGCCCGATGTTGGAGCTGTTGATGGGCACTTCGCTGCATTACGCGCACGAGTTGCGGGCCTCGTGTCTTGCCGGACCGGCGCCGCTCACGCCGATGGCGCGGCTCGAGGCGGTCGACGAGCGACTCACCGCGATCGTGTATGCGGTGACGGTCCTGCGCGGGACGCTGAACCGATTCTACGTTTCTTTGACCGAGGAGCAGCGGGCAAGATTCGATGCCATGAGCCCGCCGCGACGACCTGCCGCGGGTCGCCGGGTCGAGCTGCACTAGCGCGCGGAGGCGGCGGAGGGCGGGCTGGGCGTCCGCTCGATATCGATCGTTCGCCTTCCGTCCTCACACGGCGAGCGGTGCCAGGGCCTCGATGTCGGTGACGACGTCGAGCACGACCGGGCGGTCGGCTTCGACGGCGCGGTAGAGCGCCGGCGACAGCTCGCTCGGCCGCTCGATCCGGATCCCCAACGCGCCGATCTCCTCGGCGATTCGCGCGAAATTGACGGGACGAAACGTCCACAGCTCGCGGGCCTGCTCGGTCTGCTGCCCGCCATAGGCGCGATCGAACCCGCGCTTCGACTGGTTGCCGCCGCCGTTGTTGTTCACCACGGTCACGGCGTTGATGTTCCATCGCACCGCGGTTTCGATCTCGGCGATGTGATACCAAAAACCGGAATCCCCGGTGAAGACCACCACCGGGCGCTGCGGTGCCGCGCATTTGGCGCCGAGCGCGGCCGGGAACGCCCAGCCGAGGTGCCCGGCGCTGCGCAGGTAGCTTTGGTTTTCGCGGTTCAGATCGAACATGCCGCCCATCCACATGCCGGCATGTCCGGTGTCGGCGAGCACGATGGCGTTGTCCGGCATATGCTGGGTGAGCTCGTTGCACAGCCGTTCGGGACGGATCGGCACGGCATTGGATTCGAGCATCGGTCGGTATTTCTCGCGCCAATCCCGGCACAGCGTACGCGCCGTTGCGATCCAGGCCGATCGCCGCTTGGCGGTCGCGGCATCGGCGTGCTCGACCATGCGCGCGAGCACGGCCTTCGCGTCGCCGAGCACGGCGGCGCGGAGCGGGTAGTTGCGCCCGAGCGCTTCGGGATCGATGTCGATCTGGATCGCTGCCACCCCCACCTTCGGGCAATTCCAGATGTTGGTGGTCATGCCGCCGGTCGCCGTGCCGATGAAGCACACGAGATCCGCTTGCGCGACCAGGAGGTTCGCGCTCTCGCGCGAATAGGTCCCGACGACGCCGGCCGCGAGCGGATGATCGCCCCGGATGACGTCCTTGCCGTTGAGCGAGGTCGCGACCGGGACGGCAAGCTTTTCCGCAAGCGCGACCAGTTCCGCCGCCGCGCCGGAAGCCCGCACGCCGCCGCCGGCGACCAGGACGGGGCGCTCGGCTTGCTCGAGCAGGGCCAACGCTTGGCGCACGCTGCCGAGCTCGGGCTCCGGCCGGAACGGCGGCACCCGCGAGAACATGGGCTCGCAGATCGCCTCGATCTCGGCTTCATCGGCGTCGACCTGACCCTCGTTGCCGCGGAACTGCAGGTGCACCGGGCCGGGCGCGCCCGAGACCGCGACGCGGAACGCCTGCCGCACCAGGTCGGGAATGCGCTCGGCAGCGTCGACCGTGGCATTGAACTTGGTCACCTGCTCGAACGCGGGGACGTCGTCGACTTCCTGATAAAGCTTGCGGAACTTGGTGCGCGAATCGCGGCCGCCGGTGAACGCCAGCACCGGCGAGTGGGCAAGATATGCGTCCCGCAGACCCGCCGCGAGATTGAGCGCGCCGACGTGCTGGGCCATGCAGATGCCCGGCCTGCCGCAGGCGCGGGCGTAGCCGTCCGCCATATAGGCGGCAGCCTTCTCGCCATGGGTCTGAATGCGATGGATCGCGGTACGGCGCTCGAGCTCCGCCATGGTGCGTCGCAGCACCGCCGGAACCATGAACACGTGGCTGACGCCGTAGCCTGCGAGCATGTCGGCAAGCACCCGGGCGCCGGTGGCCTTTTGGCCGGGGTTGGTCGCGATCGCGAGCTTGCGGTCTGCCGCGCGTGCTGTGTCCATGCTGTCCCCCTCCGGGGCCGGCTCCGCTTTCCATTATTGATTCACGTTGCCGAGCGCCATGTCCAGCATGGCGCTTCGACCCGACGGGCGATGTTTCGTGGAAAAAAGGCAAGGCCGGTGAGTTGCGGGCGCAGTGACCAGTGCAGAGCGCCGGTTCCACCCTATGGGAAGCAGGCCGTCGCGCTCAGGGGGACCTTCCAGCTTGCCAGAGCCAGGCTGAACGCGACGTTCACCGTTGCGCTGACCTGATGCCCGCAGGAAGACGTGGACGCCGTGAAGGTCGGGACGTTGGCGCCGTAATAGCGGCTCTGGGCGTAGCTCTGCGCGGCGGATGCGCTGGCGCATCGGCTTTCGACCGAGTAGCACCGCGCCGCCCCTTCCACGGCGTAATGCAGGCTCGCGGCCGAGTAGGCCAGCAGACTGGCCCAGATGATGCCGAGCAGCGTGCCGACGAGTGCGGGAAACAGCACGGCGAATTCCGCGGCCATCGCTCCGCGCTCGCATCCGACAAGGCTCGTGGCACGAGCGAAGCGCATGGTTTACCCCAAACGCATCCAGCTGGTCATGGTGATGGATGAGATGCCGGTGGCGCTCATCACCGTGATTCCGGGGAACAAAGGCGCATAGCTGTAGTTCACGCGTACTTGGATGTAATCGCCGGGCGTCGCGCTGGCGTTTCCCGCCGCCGAGCAATCCGCGGGCCTGCTGGACAGGCTGCCGACGGATTGCAGCGCGTCCGAGCCGTTGACGCAGTAATAGCCCTCCGCCGGATAGCCGGATGCCAGTCCGACGGCGGTTCCCAGCGACGTGCTGTGGATCGCCGCGGCGATGGCCATATTCAGCCCCGAGCAATTCTGGGTCGCCGGCAGCATGCTCTGGGTGCAGGTTTTCCACGCCGCCTGCGCGCCCACCTGGGCGGCATTCTCGACTTGCATCCGCTGATACATGTAATAGCCGACATCGACCGCATTCAGGAGGCCCACGCTCAGCAGCGAGGCCGCTCCGGCGAATTCGATCGCGGCCGTTGCCCGCGTTTCACCGCGCAGCGCACGAGCCTTACGGCGGACCGCTGCCCATCGTCTCTGCATCGGCGTTGCTGCGGGCTGCATCAGTTTCAGTCGGTCAGGGTGCCCCGAGTCCCTCCGGAGGGCAGCACGAGGCCGGAGGAAGAGCACTGATCGTCGCCGGCGAAGATGTCGGCGGTGCCGTTGACGGTGATATTGTCGATCACCATGCCGAAGCAATACGAGCCATGGCTGGATTTGTTGACGGCGCCGCTGAAGCTGACGCTGGCATGGGGCAAATAGACCATCCCGCTGAGTTCCCACGTCGGACTGTTGCCGGCGTAGGAAACGTCGACATTGGTGGTCAGATTCGGATCTTGATAGATCGCTATGCCGCTCCAGGCGCCGGATGACGGCGCCGCAATGTCCAACGTACCGCCGCCGGTCGGGATGTGTTGGTAGCTTGCATTGTTCGACCCGGTGAACACGACGGTCAGTCCCGAGCCGCTCGGCGTCTGCAAGGTGTAGCCGTTGGTGTCGAGCTGGCCGTTTTCGATCACCAGGAGGCCGTTCGCGACATTGATCGTGGTATCGCCCATTAATTGCAGGTCACCGCAGATGATCTTTTGGCTCCAATTCTGGGAACCGCTCATTTGGTTCGACGACGGCAGCGCCGGGTCCTTGTTTTTCGCCGGCTCCTGGTAATACGTGCCGCCGCAGTTATCCGCCGGAATATACGATGCGCGGCTGGAATATGGATCCATGATCACCGGCACGTTGGAGTTTTGAACGATGCCGCAGCCGTTGTTGGTCGAATGCGCGCTGCCGACGTTGGCGTTGAGATTGTGGCCGTTGCAGGTGGCGCTGGTGTTCGACATGACGTCGCAGCCCCGCAAGTTCGCGTTCGGAACGCCGTTGGAGGTGATGCCTTGGGCGCCGCTGCCGGCCAGCGCCAGGATGCAATACGAAATGGCATTCGCGCTGGTGGCGACGGCCGCGGCGGAAAGCCCGGTCGCGCCCTTCTTGTTCGCCGTGGCGGTTCCCAGATAGCCGACCACCTCCGAGAGGAAGAGCGGCACCTTGTCGGATATGGTGACGCTGTAGCAATTGGACGTGCAGCCCGCCGCGGTCGCCGGGTTGCTGACGGCGACGACGATGTTGCCGCTGCCGTCGTGGAATCCGTATTGCGCCGCCACCGCCTTGGCCTCGGCGGCATATCCCGAGGTGCCGTTGGTGGCCGCGGCGATCGCGGCGGCATCGGCGGCGTTCTGCATCGCTCGCTGGCGCAGATACCAATAGGAAACCTCGGCGGAGAGCCCCATTGCGCCGACCAGAGCCGGCAGGCAAAGCGCGACGAGGATCATGGTCGCGCCGCTCTGGTTTGCGGCGAACGCCCGAACCATCCCGGTACCATTGCGCAGGTGCGCAACGGTTCGGGAAAGCCTTGCGATCGACGCAATCGGAAGCCTGGACATCGGCAGACCGGTCAGAGATTTGCGCATGGGTGTAGCGGGCCACGGCCGCGCGACCGGCGATTGCGCGCTGGGCGCTTTCTTGCCCAAGCCGACCCAGAGCCCGTTCATGGCTGACCCCCTGAGCGGACGTATCCGTGGCGGGAAGATACCTATCTCCCCGCTAAGGGCGGCTTGAGCCAGCAGTTCAAATCTTCGGAAAATTGGCGGCGATGGGTCGCCTTGCCAAGCGCCTCATTTGATCGCCAGCGGATTGGTCGGCGAGCCGACCGCGCCGGTGATCGGGATCGCCGGGGCGACGAACAGGAATTCATGGACGCGGTCCTCGGCGCAATCCTTGGCCAGGTCGGCGACGTAGAAGATCTCGCCCATCGTCAGTCCCATGATCGGGATCGTGATCCAGTGCCAGGGCTGATTGATGCCCGGCTCGGTCTCGTTCGGCCGCACCTCGCAGCCCCAGGTGTCGCTGGCGAGCGCGGCAATTTCGGTGCGGTGGATCCATTCGAGCGTCTCGAACGAGAACCCCGGGGCATCGCCGCCCGGATAGCCGTCCCAGCTTCCGGTCTTAAGCTTCGCCTCCATCTGTCCGGTACGTACCACGACGAAATCCCCGCGCTTGACCTTCACGCCGCAGGACGCAGCGGTGCGGTCGAGATCCTCCCCGGTGATGGCGTAGCCGTCCTCGAGCACGTCCTTGCCGAGCGCGCGGGCGACGTCGAGAAATATCCCGCGGCCGACCATCTTTTGCTTGGTCTTCTCGATCCCGCATTTCTGCGCGCCGGCCGAGGTGACCTCGCGGCAATCGTAACCGTTCCACATCGAGCTCTCGTAGAACACGTGGCCCAGACCGTCCCATTGCGTCCCGCATTGCAGCGGCATGACGACGAGGTCGTCGGCGGCGCGGATGCCGCGATGGTCGAGCACGCCCGAATAGGCATCGGTCCCGGTGCGCAACATGACGTGCAGCGGATTGATGCGTCCCATTGCCGGATATTTGCTCTTCGCGCCCTGCGGTCCATGCTGATCGAAATTGAGCGCGAGCGAGATCACTTTGCCCTTCCTGACGAGGCGCGCCGCCGCGACGATGTCTTCGGGCTGCGTATAGTTGAGGGTGCCGATCTCATCGTCCGGCCCCCACTTGCCCCAATTCTTGTATTTCTCGGCGGCCTTGCGCAGGTCGTCCCGATTGAGCTTGCGGCCCGACATGGCATCTCATCTCCGTGTCTGCGATCGGCAAGCGGAGTTTGCCGCCGATCGACTACCGGGTCCAGATCGCCGGAAAATCGCAAACCGGGCACGGCCGACGACCGCTCGCCGCCGAAGTCCATGGCTCGTTCCGCGATGGCGGATCGAGCCCGGCAGGAAGACCGCTGGTGCGATGACGGCAGGAAGTTTGGACGCCGAAGCGCCGACTCGGGCAGTCGCGGTCAGCGCCGGTTGGCGCGGGGCCGCCAAGCGATGGGTTCCACCGCGAGCGCCGTGTTGGTCTCGGCGTTCACCCAGCCGGACTTGGTCAGCCGGCAAGGGAATTTCAGCGCATAGCAACCAAAACCATCGGCGACCTGGACCTCCAATGCATGGTCCAAAGGCGCGCTCGAGATCGGATTCCACAGCGGCTTGACACGACTGCCGGGCCATATCGGCATGTGCGGCTCCATCAGCAAATTACCAACGACGGACAAAGCTGCGTGCTCTTCCGGATCCCATGCTCCGCAACCGAGCCTGGAACGCGCCGGTAGCGCCCGCACGCACGGGGCTCATGCCTTCTCGAGTTCGCTTTCCTTGGCCACCCGCTCGTGCGCTTCGCGCGAGCTCTTGATCCGGTAATAGAACTCACCGGCGTTGTCCGGAAGCTGGCGAACGACCTCGTAGAAGCCGTCCGCTGCCATCCGGAACGGATAGCCGCGGCTCAACTGAACTTTTTGACCCACCCGAAACCGATGCGTGGTCATGCGCATCTCCATTGACGGCGAGGGCCGCGCGCGGATGCGCTGCTCTCTGCTCGGCGCGCCGGGACTGCAGGAACGGTACCGTTGCAAGCTCGCGCCGGGCGGACGCAGGGCTTTGCGCGCCGGCGTTCGCACTCGGATTTGCCCTCGATCACACGAGGGATGATCGCGGTGATTCTAGCATAAGCCTTGGGTTTGGTCGCGGATTTTCCGCCTCGGGGACTCGCCCGGGTCCCCGAGCCGTTTCCCGTCGCCCGCGGAGGCGGCCCCTCGGTGCCAGGCTTCCGGAACAAGCAAAACGATCACGACCGAGAAAGTGCGCGTACATCCGGCGCTCCGGACTCGAGATCGTGACCGCTTCCGACGGCGAGCCTTTCGGCACCGTCCTGGCATAGATGGTGGCTCGGCGGCACTTGCGCAAGCACGAAGCGACGGGCGGAACGCCTCGACCGTCCCGCGGCCGCCGGCCTTTCGCCTTCGTCGGTCGAGATGGGGCGCCTTCGTTGAACGGTTCGCCGATCATGTCTCGGCGAAAAAATCACTCGTTGGGCAGTGGTCTTCTCGCGGACTGCATGGCCGCAATGGCCAAAGGTCTCATTTGACCTTGAGGTTCTCCGCGGACGTCTTGCCGCGATTGCTGACAAGCTCGTACTCGACGTGCTGACCCTCATTCAAGGTGCTGAGCCCGGCTCGCTCGACCGCGGAAATATGCACGAATACATCTTTGCCGCCATCGGTCGGCTGAATGAAGCCATACCCCTTCGTCGGGTTGAACCATTTCACATTTCCGGTCGCCATCATTGCTCTCCCGAGAGTTCCAAGACCTGCTGTACTAGCCCGGTTCGTTGCGGCTTTTCAACAAGAAATTCCGTGCTTCCCGCAGGGAACGCAAATGCCTGGCCGACCTTCCGGATACCGACAGAGAGCCTCGCGTCCTTGGGCTGGGAGAAGGTGGCGGACCTGCAACGGTTCGCGCCGAACGAAACCATGCGCGTCGACCCGCGGACAATTTCAGCGGCCAACGAAATGGTCTGGTCGGCCACCGCCTCGTCGTGCATCGGCCGAAGCCCCTGCGCGGATGCACCCGACGCGCTTACGCCGTTGCGCACGGGACAGGTATACTAATATACTAGTCCCGAGTTGGCGCGAATTCCTCGCATGAGACCGCACAATCCAATCGAGGCGCTCGTTTCGCCCGCAGACATCGGGCTTCAGGCGCGAATAGCCTCCGGTGAGCAGCCGGCGCGGCGCGCGGCGCCGAACGGAATCCTGTTGCGTAGCGTTGACACATTAGCCGAGTCCATCCTCGTGGCCGCGCTGCTCGGCGAACTAGGCTTGGTTTTGGCCAATGTCTTGGCGCGGGCCTATTTCCAGCAATCGTTTCTCTGGGCCGACGAGGCCGCGCGACTGTCGCTTTCGATCCTGGCGTTCATCGGCGGCGCCGTCGCCTACCGGCGCCGCGACCACGCGTTCGTGCGCGTCGTGCTCAACCTCGTTTCCAAGCGCGGCGAGCGCGGTTGCCTCGCCCTCGCCGACATCGTCGTGCTGTTCGTCGCCGGGCTGACCGGGATCGCCTCGGCGGAATTCATCGCCTCGAGCTGGAACGAGCGGACTCCGATCCTGCAGCTCCCCGCGGCGATGATCGCGCTGCCGCTCCCGGTCGGCATGGCCTTGCTCGTACTCTACGCCTTAGCCAACCTGCGCGGCGAGCACGGCAGAATGGCTTGGGGCGTCGGCGCCGCCTTTGTTGGGGTGATGGCGGCGGCCGCGGCGACCCGCGATTTTTGGCTGCCGCAGCTCGGGGGCGACGCGGCGATCCTCGCGGCGCTCGCGCTGTTCTTCACCGCGATCTTCGCCGGGGTACCGGTCGGCTTCGTGCTGCTGCTCGCAACCGCCACCTACCTGTGGGGAACCGACGCCGCTTCGCTCGTCGTGCTGCCCCAGACCATGGTGAACGGGACTGGCAATTTCATCCTGCTCGCCGTGCCGTTCTTCATCCTGGCCGGCCTCATCATGGAGCGCGGCGGCATCAGCGTACGGCTGGTCCGGTTCGTCTACACGCTGGTAGGTCATTTGCGCGGCGGGCTGCTGCAGGTCACGGTGGCGAGCATGTACGTCGTCTCCGGCCTGTCCGGCTCCAAGCCCGCCGACGTCGCCGCCGTGGGCACGGTGATGCGCGATGAGCTGCGCGAGCGCCACGGCGCCGCCGAGGGTGCCGCCGTGCTGGCCGCGTCGGCGATCATGGGCGAGACGGTGCCGCCCAGCATCGCCATGCTGATCGTCGGCTCGATCACCAATGTGTCGGTGGCGGGCATGTTCATCGGCGGGCTGGCGCCGGCGGCGGTGATGGCGCTCTGCCTCATGGCGCTGATCTACTGGCGCGCCCGCCGCGCCGGCGCCCCGCGGGTTGCGCGCGCTCCGCTCGACGCGATGTTCCGCGCCGGCGTCGGCGCGGTGCTGCCGCTGCTGATGCCGGGCATGCTGATCGGCGGCATTCTGCTGGGCGTGGCCACGCCCACGGAAGTCGCGGCGTTCGCCGTCGTCTACGGCCTGTTGCTCTCGGTCCTGGTCTATCGCGAGATGGACCTGCACAGCTTCCTGCGCACGGTGACCGACACCGCGGCGCTCACGGGCGTGCTGCTCTTCATCTTCGCCGCCGCGTCCGGGTTCTCGTGGACGCTGACCGTGGCCTTTCTGCCGCAACGGCTGGTCGCGCTGCTGCATTCCGTCGGCAACAGCACCGAGATCTTCATGCTGGGCTCGATCGCGCTGCTCATCGTTACCGGCGTGCTGCTCGAGGGGTTGCCCTCGCTCAACGTGCTGGCGCCGCTGCTGCTGCCGATCGCCGGCAGTATCGGATTGAGCGGTCTGCACTACGCGCTGGTGCTGATCATCGCCATGGGGGTGGGCGGCTTCATGCCGCTCGCCGGCGTGGGATTCTACGTCTGCTGCGCGATCATGCGCTGCAACGTCGAGCAAGCCTCGCGCGCCATGATGCCGTATCTGGCCGTGGTGCTCTTCGGGCTGCTCGTCGTCGCGTTCGTGCCCTGGTTCGCGCTGTTCCTGCCCCGATATTTCGGATTTGCCGGATGAAACCCGCCGCAGTGTCGCGGCCACGACCAACCAAGGAGGAAACCATGGATCGCAGAACGTTCCTCAAGACCACCGGCGCCGGCCTGGCCGGGCTGGGCTTGGCGGCTCCGTATGTGGCGCGCGCCGCCGCGCCGCTGACGCTGCGCTGGGCGCATTTCGCCCAGGAAGATCATCCGGCGAACATCGCCGCCAAGCAGTTCGCGAGCCGGATCGAGGCGCGCACGGACGGCGCGATCAAAGTCAACATCTTTGCCAACAACGTGCTGGGCGGGCCGCCGGAGCAGGCCCAGCAGATCAAGCTCGGCACCATCGACATGGGGCTGCCGACGCAAGGGCAATTGGACAAATACGACCTGGCGTTCGCGGCCGTGATGCTCCCGTTCGTGTTCGACGGCCCCGCCCACGTCTACCGGGTGCTCGACGGCCCGGCGATGGACTGGCTCTCCCCGCTCGCCGAAAAGCAGGGATTCGTCCTGTTGCGCAACTGGGACTACGGCTTTCGCAACGTGACCAACAGCGTGCGCCCGATCCACGCGCCCGACGACGTCAAGGGGCTGAAATTGCGCACCCCGCCGGAACTGCAGATCCAGGCCTCGATGGAGGCGCTCGGCGCCATCGTGCAGGCGATCGCCTTCCCGGAGCTCTATCTCGCGCTCTCGCAGAAGGTGGTCGACGGCGAGGAAAACCCGATCCCGGTGATCTATTTCAACAAGTTCTACGAGGTGCAGAAGCACCTCGCGATCACCCGCCACATCTACAACAACATGATTCACACGGTGGGCGCCAACACCTGGAAGAAGCTCACGCCCGACCAGCAGGCGATGTTCCGCGAGGAGAGCGCCGCAGCGGGCGACCTGATGCGCAAGCTGATCAACGACGGCGAAACCGAGCAGATCAAGAAGCTCGAAGCCGCCGGCATGCAGGTGACCCGCCCGGATCTCGCGCCGTTCCGCGCCAAGATGGAGCCGGCCTACAAGCGCATCGCCGATTACGCCGGCGAGGCCAATGTGAAAAAATTCCGCGACCTGGTGGAGCAGGGCCGCAAGACCGGGTAGGGGGCCTCGTTCCCCGGACGCAGCGCAGCAGCGCCGCGCCGCGCCGGGGACACGATGCAGGCGTTTGCAGTTGCCTCAGATCTTCAACATCTTCGCCGCGGTGCCGCCGAGGATCATCCGGCGCTCCTCGGGCGAGAGACGCAGCTCCTCGACGATCTCGACCGGGCGCTGATAGCCCATGTCGAAGCAATAGTCGCTACCGGTCATCACCCGGTCGGCGCCGACCTGGGAGATCACGAATTCCAGGATCGGCTTCGAATGCGAGATGGTGTCGTAGGTGAAGCGGCGCAGATAGCTGCTCGGCGCTTGCGCAAGGTGCTTGGCCTCTTTCCGGACCCTCCAGCCGTGGTCGACGCGGCCGATCAGGATCGGCAGCGCGCCGCCCGCATGCGGCAGATTGACCTGCAGGTTGGGATGGCGGTCGAGCACCCCGCCGAAGATCAGGTGGCAGGCGGCGATCGCGGTGTCGATCGGGTTGCCGAGCAGATTGCCGAGGTAGAAGCTCTGCATGCGCTTGCCGCCGACGGTCTGGATCGGATGCAGGAACACTGGCAGCCCGAGCTGCTCGATCCGGGCGAAGATCGGTTCGAACAGGGCGTCGTCGAGGTCGCGATTGTCGATGTTGGTGCCCATGTAGACGCCGCGCACGCCCGGCATATTGCTCACGCGATCGAGCTCGTCGACGGCCCTGTCCGGGTCAAGCATGGGCAAGGTCGCGAGCACGACGAAGCGGTCCGGATGGGTCTTGTGCGCGACGACCGCCGCGTCGTTCCACGCGCGCGCGAGCCGGTGCGACAGGTCGGCATCGGCCCAGTACAGCATCGGCGCGGTGAGCGAGAGCGCGTGCACGCCCACGCCCTGGGCATCCATGTCGGCGAGGCGTTGCTGGATATCGATGAATTTCTTGGACAATGGCCCGGGAGAGAACACCGGGCTCTTGATCATGAAGGTGTCGTCGGTGGTCACCACCTCATATTTGAAGCGCGGACCCTCGCCGGCGACAAGATCGAGATAGGATTGCGGGAAATAGTGCGCGTGCGTGTCGATGGCGCGGACCCCGGCCGCCGTGCGCGAACCGGCGCCCTGCGCCATGGCGCTGTGGGCACTGGCCGCAAGCACGGTCGTGGCGAGCCCTCCCTGCAGAATGCCTCGGCGCGTTGGTCCCAGGCCGCAGCTGCATCCGGCATGCGTGATCATGGCCTATCCTCCCGGTTGGAGGCCCGATTGCGGGGCTTTACGCCAGATTAGCGGAAATTTGCCGGGGAGGCAGCGCAACCGACGAAGCGACGGGCCCTTGTCGGCCTCGGCAAAGCCAGCGTAAATCCCGCCGCCCCATGCAGTCATCTCATAGGGCGACGCGGGGCGCTTTCATCGGTGGCGCGGCAAGTTCACCATCGATCTCCTCGATCGAGCGCCCCTTGGTCTCGATGCCGAAGAAGAAATAAACGATTCCGGCCATCGCGAACCAGGAGGCGAGATAAACGAAAGCCGGGATGAGCATGGTGACCGAGGCCTCGGGTTTGACCACGTTGGACGAGCCGACGATCAGCGCCAGGCCGAGCGGACCGATGATCTTGCCGATGCCGCCGAACCCGTACGCCGAGCCCATGCCGCTGGTGCGCAAGCTCGCCGGCCACACCTCGGCGGCGTATGGACCCACGATCGCGAAGCCGCCGCTGGAGAAGAAATAGGTGACGATCAGCAGCAGCCAGAACACCGAGACCGTGCCGAGGAACGCGTCATGGAACAGGGCGGCGAGGATCAGCATGGTTGCCGCGCCGAAGCCGAGCAGCCCACCCGATGCGCGGCGCCCGATCGAGTCCGACATATAGGCGAATGCGATGCGGCCGACAAAAGCGCCCACGCTGCAGTAGATCATGAGATGCGCGGCCTCGGCCGGCGAGACTTTCAGCAGCAGCACCAATAGCGTCGGCGCCCACAACGTCAGACCGTACTCCCCGGTCTGGGCACCGAGATTGCCAAGCCAGGACACGGCGAGGCCCCTGGGATGCCGAAACAGCTCCCGCCACCGGGTCGGTTGCGGCGCTGCTGCCTCAGCCGGCAGCTCGATCTCCGACGGATTCTTTTCGAGCGCCCAGGCAAGCGACTGCCGTGCTTCGGCGAACCGCCCCATGCGGATGAGCCAGCGGGGCGATTCCGGCACCCAGGCTCGGATCAGCAGGGTCAGGGCCGCGGGAAGCAGCCCGATGGCAAAGAGCGCCCGCCAGCCCCACGTCGGCGCCACGAATGCGCCCAGTGCGGCGCCGAGTCCCGTGCCGATCGGGATCGCGGCGGTGACGATGCCGCCGATCATCCCGCGCTTGGCGGCGGGCATGAATTCCTGCACGAGCGGCAGGTCGACGCAATACAGGCCGCCGACGCCGAAACCCACGAAGAAGCGAAACACGCTCAGGAAGACCCAGCCGTTCTCCGGGGTGAGCGCCAGGATTCCGGTCGCGACCGAGAAATTGATCACCGTGGCGATGAAGACCTTGCGCCGGCCGATCCGGTCCGCCAGCCAGCCCCAGAACCAGGCACCGGCGATCGCGCCGATGCCGGAGGAGAGCAGGATGATCGCCGACAGCCCATAGGTCAGCTTCCATGGGCCGACGATGAAGGCGAGAACGAAACCGATCAGGAAGTAATCGAAGAATTCCAGCATGTCGCCGAGAATTGCGGCAAGCACGATGCGCCACTGGTTCCCCGTGAGTTTTTGCTGGCGATCGAGAAGCTCGAGCATGGCGTTTCCCCAATGTTCAAGTCGCCGTTGGGTCTCAACAATGCCAAGCGCCCGGGAAGGGTAGCAAAAAATGTCCGCAGACGCATCCGCGTCATTATCGCGACAGCGGCCCCATCAGGTGGTTGGGCAGCCAGGTGGCGATGTCCGGGAAGAAGCACAGGATCACGATCGCCAGCATCATGCACAGCACGTAAGGGATCGTCCCCCACATCACCTGCGTGACGGGCACGTCGGGCGCAATGGCGTTGACGATATAGATGTTGAGCCCGACCGGCGGATGAATCAGCCCGATCTCCATGTTGATGGTCAGGATCACGCCGAACCAGACCGGGTCGAAGCCTGCGGTGGTAAGGATCGGGTACAAGATCGGCGCCGTCATCAGGATGATGGCCGCCGGCGGAATGAAGAAGCCGGAAACAAGCAGAAAAATGTTGATTAGGAACATCAACATCCATTTGTTGACGTGCATGTCGGCGATCGCCAGCGCCAAGGTCTGGGTCAGATAAAGGGAGGTCAGCATGTAGCCGAACAGCACGGCAGCCGCGATGATCATCAGGATCATCACCGATTCGCGGGTGGTATCGCGCAGGATCAGCCACCATTTGTCCGGGGACCACATGCGGTAGATGACAACGGCGAACAGTACGCACAGCGCGGCGCCGACGCCGGCGGCTTCCGACGGGGTCGCCACGCCCCCGTAAAGCACGTACATCACGCCGACGATGATGAGAATGAACGGCAAGATCTTGGGGATCGCCGCGAACTTCTCGGTCCAGCTGTAGCGGAAATCCGCCGCATGGGCGCGGAACCCGCGTTTCCAGATGATGAACAGCGTCCACAGGATGAACAGCCCGGTGAGCATCAGGCCGGGGAGCACGCCGGCGAGGAACAGCCGCCCGATCGAAGTTTCCGTGGCGATGCCGTAGAGGATGAAGGTGATCGAGGGCGGGATCAGGATGCCGAGCGTGCCGCCGGCGCAGATCGATCCGGTGGCGACGTCGTCCGGATAGCCGCGTGCGCGCATCTCCGGAATGCCCATTTTTCCGATCGCCGCACAGCAGGCCGGCGACGAGCCGGTCAGCGCCGCGAAGATCGCGCATGCGCCGATATTGGAAATGACCAGGCCGCCGGGGATGCGATAAAGCCAGCGGTCGAGCGCCTCGTAGAGATCCTTGCCGGCCCAGGAACGATATCGCGATGGCGCCCAGTCCGAACGCCACCGGCGCGCCGGACAAAAGGATGACGAGGGTCACGACAAGGACGATCGTGCCCTGGGTGGTCGGGCTCATATCGCCCCGCCCGGCTTGATACCGGTTTCCTCGGCCGCCAGGAGCGCCTCGGGCGGTATCGGCAGCTCGCCCGGCTTGATGCCAAAGGGCGGCTCGCGTCCGGTGACGAGCTTGATCAGCTCGACGACGTATTGCAGCGAGACAAGGCCGAACCCGATCGGCATCGACGCATAGGGAATCCACAACCGCGCGCGCCACATCGTGTCGGAGACCCAGCGCTCGGTCCAGGCTTCATGCCAAAACCGGAAGGTCAGCACCGTCATGACCGCGCAGAACGCCAGCGCCATGATGGCGGAAGCCAGCGCAAGCCAATAGCGCGGGCGTTCGCCGAGATAGTGCGGCAGCACGTCCACGTTGACGTGGCCGCGGGTCAGCAGCACATAGGGGCTGCCGATGAAGGTCGCCCCAATCAAGCTGTAGATGGTGAAGTCGGTCTGCCAGATGGTGTTGTGATTGAGCGCATAGCGCACGAACACCATGTGACAGACGACGAGCACCGCGGCGCCGATCAAACCCGAGGCGAAAATCCCGCATGCCTGAGAGAGCAGCGTGATCGTCCGGATGAAACGGTCCATGCGCCCCTCGCCCTGGACTGCAATTTGTCGGCAATCGGCCGGCGAAACTCGCCGGCCGCGCGGTCATTGAAGTTTATTTGACTGCAAGCGCCGCGTCGATCAGCTTCTTGCCGTCGGGCACCTCGTTGGCGAACTCCTTGTAGGAGCTCTCCTGCGCGATCTTGAGCCAGGCGTCGTATTCCGGCTGCGACATGCTCACGACCTCGACATTGTTCTTCTTGAACGTGTCGACCATCTCGTCGTCGAGCTTCTTGGTCGCCTGGTTGAAGAAGTCCTCGGCTTTCTTGCCGGCCTTGAGCAGGACTTCCTGCTGCTGCTTGTTGAGCCGATCGAAGCTCTTCTTCGACATCAGCACCGGCTCGTACATGAACCACAGCGCGTTGTCGCCGGGCGCGGTGATGCACTTGACCTGCTCATAGATGCGGAACGAGACGAAGCTGCCGGTGCTGGTGTCCGTCGCATCGGCCACGCCGGTCTGTAGCGCGTTATAGACCTCGTTGCTGGGGACGGACACGATCGAGGCGCCGGCTTGCTGCCACATCGCCGCGAAGGTCGGTCCCGCGGAGCGGATCTTCAGCCCCTTGATGTCGTCGGGCTTGCGAATACAGGCGCGCTTCGATGCGACGGCGCCGGCGAGCCAGGCGTCGGAGAGCACCATGACATTTGCCTTTTGAATCCTCTCCCTGATGTCCTGCATGAATGGCGAGGTGTTGAGCCGTCGCGCACGTTCGTGATTGCGCACCAGTCCAGGCATGAGCGTTGCGCCGAAGGCGCGCACCTTGCCGCTGGCATAGTCGAGGGGAAAGGAGGAGATGTCGAGCTGACCGATCGAGAGCGCGTTCCACTGCTCATTGGGTTTGAACAGGGAGGCGCCGGGATAGACCTGGACATCGAGCCCGACATTGGCGGCCTTCGCGTCGCGCGCGATGATCTGCACCATCTCGTCGCGCGCATCGCCCTTGCCGCCGGGAAACTGATGCGAGGCCTTGAGCGTCTGCGCCTGGGCGGTAGTGGAAAGCGCGAGGAGCGCCACGACGCCGGCCCATATGGTTGCGGGTTTCTTCATGGGTTCCCTCTCATTTTTTCGTTGAAGACAGGCTCTGGGCCATAAACGGCAGAACAAGGATATTGTCAAAGCGATAAAACAGCCGATTTGATGGCCGCCATCGCTCACGCCGCCGCTTGTCCCGCCGGCCAGTTCGCCCGCTCGGCGCTTTGCAAAATCAGGTCCGCGCCCTTCTCGCCGATCAGGATCGCGGCGGCATTGGTGTTGCCGGAGACGAGCGTGGGCATGATCGAGGCGTCGACCACGCGCAGCCCCGACACGCCGCGCACGCGCAATTCGGGATCGACCACCGCGTCGGGGTCAGGCCCCATCCGGCAGGTGCCGACCGGGTGGTAGACCGAGATGCCCTTGGCGCGCACGAACGCCGCGATGTCCTCATCGCTCGCGCATTGCGGCCCCGGATCGCGCTCGCAGGCGATGATGGACGCGAGCGCCGGCGCCGCGGTGATCTTTCGCATCAGCTTCACGCCGGCGATCATGGTCTCGAGATCGCGCGGGTCGGCGAGATAGTTTACCTGGATCGCCGGTGCCGCGAGCGGATCGGCCGAGCGGATGCGCAAGCTCCCGCGCGACTGCGGCCGCAGCTTGCACATGGAGAGCGTGAAGCCCGAGAACGTGTGCAGCTTCGGGTCGACGCGCTCGGTCGAGAACGGCATCAGCAAGAGCTGGACGTCCGGCCGGTCGAGCTCGGGACGCGTGCGGGCGAAGCCGCCGGCCAATCCCGCCCACCAGCCGAGCGGACCCTTGCGGAACAGCGCGTAGTTCAAGCCGGCGCGCGCCATGCGCGTGAAGCTGCGCATGTCGTCGTTGAGCGTGATCTTGTGTTTGCATTCGAGGATGAACCGCGCCTGCAAATGATCCTGCAGGTTGGCGCCGACGTTCTTGCGGTCGCTCACGACGGCAATGCCGTGTTTTCGCAGCAGCTCCGCCGGTCCGATGCCGGAGAGCTGGAGCAGCTGCGGCGACTGCAGCGCACCGGCGGCGAGGATCACTTCCTTGGCGGCGAGCACTTGGCGCTCGTTGCTGTCCGCGCGGTAGGCGACGCCGCGCGCGCGAACGCCGTCGAACAGGATGCGGGTCGCGTGCGCATCGGTGATGACTCGCAGGTTCGCGCGTCGCCGCGCCGGGCGCAGGAACGCCACGCGCGCGCTGCAGCGCAAGCCCCGGCGCGCGGTCGCCTGGTAATAGCCCACTCCCTCCTGGTGCTCGCCGTTGAAGTCGCGGGTATAGGGAATGCCGACGCTCACGCCGGCGGCGATGAACGCCTCCGCGACCGGATGCGGCTCGGGCAGATCGCCGACGGCGAGCGGCCCGCCGGCGCCGTGCCAAACATCGGCGCCGCGGACCTGGTCCTCGGATTTCTTGAAATACGGCAGCACGTCCGCAAAACCCCAGCCGGGATTGCCGAGATCGCGCCAGTGGTCATAGTCCTGCGCCTGGCCGCGCACGTAGAGCAGGCCGTTGATCGAGCTCGACCCGCCCAGCACCTTGCCACGCGGCTGCTTGATTTTTCTTTTGTCGAGGCCGGGCTCCGGCTCGGTCTCGAACATCCAGTTGACGCGTTTATCGAACATGGTGCGGCCGTAGCCGAACGGGATGTGGATCCAGGGATTTGTGTCCCTGCCGCCGGCCTCCAGCAGCACCACGCGATATTTGCCGCCGGCGCTCAGCCGGTCGGCCAGCACGCAGCCCGCCGACCCGGCGCCGACGATGACGTAATCGCATTGCTCGCTGCTCATCACCCCTGCGTCATTCCGGGGCGCGCCGAAGGCGCGAGCCCGGAACCCATGAACACCGAACTGAGAAATCTGGCAACGCCTGTGTTCATGGATCCCGGGCTCCTCGCTTCGCTCGGCCCCGGGATGACCACCTCGATGCAGTTCTCAGTTTGCGCTGGTTTGCGTCAGGCCGGTCGGCGGGCCGTCGATCGCGGTCCAGCCGCCGTCGACCAGAAGCGCGCTGCCGGTGACGTAGCTCGCGGCGTCGGAGGCAAGAAACACGACCGCGGCGGCGACCTCGCTCGGCTGGCTCCAGCGATTGAACACGGTGTGGGCGGCGAGCGCCTGGAAGATGTGCGGGCGCGCCTTGAGCGGTGCGACGAGCGGCGTCTCGACGATGCTCGGCACGATGGCGTTGACGCGCACGCCGTGCGGGCCGAGCTCGGAGGCGAGCCCGCGCACCATCTGGATGATGCCGGCCTTGGTGGCGCCGTAGATCGCGAGCCCCGGCTCGAGCGTCGAGGCGCGCACCGAGGAGCTCGCGATCAAGCTGCCGCCGCCTTGGCTCGCCATCAGCTTTCCGAATTCGCGCAGAAAGTAGAACGTGCCGCGCAGATTGAGGTTGGCGACGCGGTCGTATTCCTCGTCGGTGTAGTCGCACATCAGCTTGCGCACGTGCGTGGCCGGCGTGGTGAGCGCGATGTCGAGCCGCGCGTGCTCGGCCTTGATGGCAGCCGCCAGCGCTTGGATGTCCGCGGATTTGCCGGCGTCGACTTTATGCGCTTTGCCGCCGATCCCTGCCGCGGTGGCCGTCACGCCGGGCTCGTCGATGTCGGCGCAAATGACGGTCGCGCCGAGCGCGAAAAACGCCTCGGCCGACGCCTTGCCGATGCCGGAGGCGGCGCCGAGCACCAGCGCTTTCTTGCCGCTCAGATCGAACATGCGCCGGTAGCGCGCGAGCTGCGCATCGACGTCGGCTGCAGTCTGCGATGTCATGGCAACGACCTCGGACGGGGGAGAGGGGTTCAAGGTTTCATGATCCGCCAAGCGCCGGCCGCAAGTCCTCGACGAAATATTCGGGATTGAGATCGCGCACGTCGGCGATGCTGGCGCTCAGCCCGTCGAGATGCGCCGCCATCGCGGCGGCGGCGCGGGCCGGATCGCGCGCCTCGATCGCCTTGACGATGGCGATGTGCTCTTGGAGCACCCGCGCCATGCGTCCAGGGACCGGCAAGGTGAGGCGGCGATAGCGATCCACCTGAATTTTCACTTGCTGGATCAGGGTCCAGATGCCCGGATGCCCTGCGGATTCCGCGATCGCCGCATGAAAGGCTTCGTCGGCCTCATGGAAGCGGTCACGATTTCCGGCCCTTTGCATCCGGCGCTGACGCTCGATCAGCCCGTAGAGTTCCGATACCTGTTCCGCACTCGCGGTCTCGGCCGCGAGTCGCGCCGTCAATTGCTCGAGCGCCTTGCGGACCAGGATCGCTTCCGGCAACGAGGCGAGCGGAATCCTGGCCACAAAAGTCCCCGATTGGGGAAAGATGTCGACCAGCGCCTCGTCGGCGAGCCGCAGAATGGCTTCGCGCACCGGCGTGCGGCTGACGCCGTAGCTCGACGCGATCTCCCGCTCGATGATGGATTCGCCGGGCTTGCGTTGCATCGAGACGATTTCCGCCTTGAGCCGGCGGTAGAGCATCTTGGCCGCGGTTTCGGCGCGGCCGGGGCGGACCGCTCCGGTCGAACGCAGGGGTCTTGGTACGGATCGCGCCAGGCTCACGAGGCAGGTCCAGGGTCGCGAGGGATCTGTTCCGCAATGATATATTAGTATATAACAATCGCAACCCGCCCGGGCCGCAAGGTCCCAAGCCGCGGAAACCGAGGAGGAAGCCATGAGACGATCTCTGACGCTCGGCCGCCGGGAAGCACTGGGGTTTCTTGCCTTGGCGCTCGGAGCGATCGCGACCCGATCCGTCCGCCCGGCGCTCGCGCAGCAGAAGCTGGTGCTCAAGGCCTCCGACGTGCATCCGGCCGGCTATCCGACCGTCGCGGCGGTGGAAAGCCTCGGCCGCAAGCTCCAGCAGGCGACCGCCGGGCGGCTCAGCGTGCAGATGTACGGCTCGATGCAGCTCGGCGGCGAGAAGGAAGCGATCGAGCAGGCCCAGGTCGGCGCCATCCAGTTCGCCCGGGTCAGCGTCGGCGCGCTCGGGCCGGTGATCGACGATCTCAACGTGTTCAACCTGCCGTTCCTGTTCCGCAACACCGCGCACATGCAGAAGGTGATCGACGGCCCGATCGGCGACGAGCTGCTCGAAAAGGTGACCGGCAACCCGAGAGCCGGGCTGGTCGGCATCTGCTGGATGGATGCGGGCGCGCGCAGCGTCTACGACACCCGCAGGGCCATCAAGAGCATCGACGATCTCAAGGGCCTCAAGGTGCGCGTCATGGGCAATCCGATGTTCGTCGACATGATGAACGCGCTCGGCGGCAACGGCGTCGCCATGGGATACGACCAGGTCTTCAGCGCGCTGCAGACCGGCGTCGTCGACGGCGCCGAGAACAACCCGCCGAGCTTCGTGTTCGACAATCACTATCAGGTCGCCAAATACTACGCGTTGACCGAGCACCTGATCGTCCCCGAGATCCTGGTGTTCTCGCGCAAGACCTGGGACACGCTCTCCGGCGAAGACCGCGAGCTTTTGAAGAAATTCGGCCGCGAGGCGCAGGCCGAGGAGCGCGTACTGTGGAACCAATATGAGAAGCAGGCGCTGGAGAAGGCCAAGGCGGCCGGCATCCAGATCATCGAGATCGCCGACAAGAAGCCGTTCCAGGACGCGGTGAAGCCGGTGTGGGACAAGTACGGGCCGAAATACGCCGAGCTCATCAAGCGCATCCAGGCGGTGGAATGACCGCGATGGCGATGATGTGCACCCTTGCGAAGAGGGAGGCACCGACAGCGAGAGCAGATACCCTCCCCCCGCGAAGCGGCGGGGAGGGTGGCGAGGTGCGAAGCACCGAGCCGGGTGGGGGGTAGGGAAGATCAAATTGCGAAGAGCCCCCCACCCCTAACCCCTCCCCGCCGCGCTGCGCGCGGGGGGAGGGGAACCCAACCGCCTCGAAATCCGCTGCCTCGCTTTCCTTTGGTATTGGAGATGACGGTAATGGCGCGCGCCTACCGCAAGGCGATGGACGGCCTCTATCTCTTCTGCGTGATCGTGGCCGGATCGGCGCTGGTGCTGATCTCCGCGGTGATCCCGTGGACCGTCTACACCCGCTACGTGCTCAACAGCGCCGCATCGTGGCCGGAGCCGATGGCGGTGCTGCTCACCATCGTGCTCACCTTCATCGGCGCGGCGTCGTGCTACCGGCGCGGCCTGCACATGAATGTCGGGTTCTTCGTCGGCATGCTGCCGGCGCGCTTGCGGCGCGCGGCCGACCTGCTGGTCGAGATGCTGATGGCGCTGATGGCGTTGTTCATGGTGATCTGGGGCAGCAAGCTGGTCGATGCCACGTGGCACAACACCATCGCCGATTTTCCCTTCCTGTCGGTAGGCGTGACCTATTTGCCGATCCCGATCGGAGGCGCCTTGCTGATGCTGTTCGTCATCGAACGAGTGACCATCGGGCCGCCGCCCGAGCCCGCCGACGTCGACGTCGAGCACCCCGCGGCTGCCGCCTTCGAGTGAGCCGCGGCCATGGACATCTTCGTGCTTCTGGCGACCATGTTTGCCGGCTTCCTGCTGGGCGTGCCGATCGCCTACGCGCTGGCGCTGGCGGCGATCGCCGGGGCGTTCTTCATCGGCATCCCGCTCGAAGCCATCATGCTGAAGATCTCCGACGGCGTGAGCAAGGTCGCGATGCTGACCATTCCGTTCTTCGTGCTGGCCGGCGCCATCATGGCCGAAGGCGGCATGGCGCGGCGGCTGGTGCGGTTCGCCGACGTTCTGGTCGGTGTCCTGCGCGTGCGCGGCGGGCTTTCGGTGGTCAACGTCATCGCCACGACGTTTCTCAGCGGCATTTCCGGCTCCGCCGTCGCCGACACTTCCGCGATCGGTTCGGTGATGATCCCGCAGATGGAGAAGACCGGCTACCCGCGGGTGTTCGCGACCAACGTGACGATCACCGCCTCGGTTCAGGCGCTGCTGGTGCCGCCGAGCCACAACGCCGTGATCTATTCGCTCGCCACCGGCGGCACCATCTCGATCATCAGCCTGTTCATGGCCGGCGTGATGCCGGGGTTGCTGCTCGGATTCGCGCTCATCGTGCTGTGTCTGGTGATCGCCTATCGCGACGGTCATCCGGTCGGCCGGACGGTGCCGCTGCGCGAGGCGGTGAAGATCATCATCGACGCGCTGTGGGGCCTGGTCACGCTCGCCATCATTCTGGGCGGCATCCTGGGCGGGGTGTTCACCGCGATCGAGGCCGGCGCGGTTGCCTGCGTCTGGGCGTTCTTCGTGACCATGTTCATCTATCGCGACTACCGCTGGCGCGATCTGCCGGCGCTCATCCACCGCACCTTGAGCACGGTCGCGATGGTGATGACGTTGATCGCCTGCGCTTCGAGCGTCGGCTACGTCATGGCGCTCACGCAGATGCCGGCGAAGATCACCGCGTTCTTCCTTACCTTCTCCAGCGACAAGCACGTGATCCTGTTCCTGATCAACGTCATGCTGCTCGTGCTCGGATGTCTGGTCGACATGGCGCCCTCGATCCTGATCGCCACCCCGATCCTGCTCCCGGTCGTCGTCAATTTCGGCGTCGATCCGGTGCACTTCGGCATGATCATGCTGCTCAACCTCGGCATCGGGCTGTGCCATCCGCCGGTCGGCGCGATCCTGTTCGTCGGTTGCGCGGTCGGCAAGGTCACGATCGAGCAGGTGATGCGGAAAATCTGGCCGTTCTACGCGGTGATGTTCGCGGTGCTGATGCTGGTGACCTATCTGCCGTCGATTTCGCTGTGGCTGCCGCACCTGCTGGGGTTGTGAGGCGAGCTCACCGTCGTCCCGGGGCCGAGCGAAGCGAGGAACCCGGGACCCATGAACACGGCGCGTCACGTATCTCGCTCGGTGTTCATGGGTTCCCGGCTCGCCGCTTCGCGGCGCCCCGGAATGACGACGCTGCGCATCCCTACTTCAGCGGCGAGAATTGCGCCGGCAGATAGATGTCGGTCTGCTGGGCGAGCAGCCGGTCGGGGCCGCCGGGCGGCGGCCAGATCTTCTTCTCCACGGCCTCCTTGCGGATGCGCTGGCGCTCCTCGAGGCTCGCATAGGGCCAGATATGCATGAACCGCGGCGTCGGTCCCGTGATCGAGTACATGGCGGCGGTCACCCGCGACAGCTTCATGCGTTCGGGAGCCGCTTTGCGCCAGGCCTCCATGGTCCCCGCCAGTCCGCCCGGCTTCAACAGATAGGTGCGCACTTCATACACCGGACCGTAGCTGCCTCCCTTGATCGGCTCGATGAACGGAAACGAGACATAGGTGTCGGTCTCGACTGCGGTCAGCGCATCGCCGACGCCGAAGCGATCCTCACGAGGCGCAAGCGCGGCGCGGTCGGCGCCGAGGCTCGTTTCGTCCGCATAGCCGCGGATCAAGAGCACGCGGTTGAGTGCCCCGATGTCCGTATACCAGCAGGCGAGAAGCTCGCCCCGGCCCTTGTTGCCGGTGATCCACTCGTTGAGCAGGGGCAAGGATTTGGGCGTGCCGCCCGGCCGGATGCTGAGAACCGTCACGTCGTAAAGCATGTTGTTCACCGCCTTGGCGTGATCTAGCTTTGCGAGCTTATCGCTTCGCGTTGCCGACGCGCAACCGCGCTCGACGCCGACCTGTGAGGCGCCGTCTACCTCGGGAGAGACGACCTGGGGACGAAGACATCGGCCTGAACTGCGGCCGGGAGATGGGGAGAAGACCATGCTGGAGGGTTGGCGACGAGCGGGCGCGGTCACCGCTATCCTCGGGGCGCTCGGCGCCGCCGCGGTCCCGCCGGCGGGAGCCGCCGATACCGTCAGAATCGGCATCCTGTGGCCGCTCACCGGAAACGCGGCCGCCGCCGGACAGGCCTCGAAGGCCGCGGCCGAGGTCGCCGCCGAGATCGTCAACAATTCGCATCCGGAGATGGCCAATCTGCCGCTCGCCGCCACGGCCGGTCTGCCCGGTCTGGGAGGCGCCAAGCTCGAGCTCGTCTTCGCCGATCACCAGGGCAACCCTTCCGTTGCACAGCAGCAGGCGCTCCGGCTCATCAACGAGGAAAGGGTCCACGTCCTGTTCGGCGCCTATCATTCCTCCTGCAGCCTGACCGCGACCGCGGTTGCCGAGCGCTACGGCATCCCGTTCATGGTCGGCGAATCGGCGGCGCTCAACATCACCGGCCGCGGGTTCAAATGGATTTTTCGCGGCACCCCGATCGCGTCCGATTACGCCGCGACCTACATGCGCTTCTTCGACGACATGAGAAAGGAGGGCAAGAAGATCGACGCCATTGCGGTCGTCAACGAGAACACCGATTACGGCACGTCCGTCGCCGACGAGATCGAAGCCGCCGCCAGGAAGGCCAATATCCCGGTCGCGATGCGCATTCCCTACGGCGCCAATTCCGCCGACGTCTCCGCCCAGGTGCTGCAGCTCAAGGAGAGGCGCCCCGACGTCGTGATCTTCATCAGCTACACGCCCGATGCCATTCTTTACATCAAGACCATGAAGAACCTCGATTATCTGCCGCCGATGGTGATCGGGGACGATACCGGATTTTCCGACCCGTCGTTCATCACGGCCATCGCCGACATCGCGCAGGGCGCGATGAACCGCAGCGCCTGGGACGTCGGCAAGCCGGGCAGCACGACCGATCGGATCAACGAGATGTACAAGGTCAAGACCGGCCGCGATCTCGACGACACCAGCGCACGCAACATGCAGAGCTTCTTGGCGCTCGCGGAAGCGATCAACCGTGCCGGCTCGACGGAGCCGGAGAAGATCAGGCAGGCGCTGCAGGAGACCGACCTCAAGCCCGAGCAGCTGATGATGGGCTACCGCGGCGTCAAGTTCGATGCGACGGGCCAGAACGTGCTTGCCTCGACCTATCTCATTCAGCTCAAGGCCAGGGCGTACCAGCTGGTGTGGCCCCAAGCGGTGGCCGCGGCCAAGCTCGAATGGCCGATGCAGGGCTGGAAGCACTAGAGAAGCGCGCGGTTTGCTCGCGTTTTCTGCCGGGGCCCTTGCCCCTGCCGCCGCGGCCGGGAGCCGCGCCATTCTCGGCGTTCGGCAGAATATGCTAGCGTGGCGTGGGATCGATCGGAGGCACGAAGCTTCGCCGGCAATGGCTGCCGGGCAACGGCCCGCGGCGGACAAGAAAAGACGCCGAACACCCGGCGCGGAGGGAGAAAGCGCATGGACCGGTTGGTTCGCCCGCTGGCGGCGGCAGGCGCGTTGTTGCTCGCCGCCTTGATCGCTGCGCCCGGTTTTGCCGGCGCGCCCAAGCACGGCGGCATCTGGAAAATCTATCATCGCGACAGTCCGGCGAGCGCCTCGATCCACGAGGAGGCGACGTTCTCGACGGTAGCGCCGTTCATGCCGGTGATGAACAACCTCGTCCTCTACAAGCAGGACGTGCCGCAGAACAGCATGCAATCCATCGTGCCGGATCTTGCGACCAGCTGGTCCTGGAACCCGGATCACACCGAGCTCACCTTCAAGCTGCGCGACGGCGTGAAATGGCATGACGGCAAGCCGTTCACGGCCAACGACGTGAAATGCACCTTCGACATGCTCAGGGGCCTCTCGAGTGCCAAGCTCCGCAAGAACCCACGGCAGAGCTGGTACGACAACGTCAAGGAGATCACGACCAACGGCGATTTCGAAGCGAGCTTCCATCTCAAGCGACCGCAGCCGGCGCTTCCGGCGCTGCTCGCCTCGGGCTATTCGCCGGTCTATCCCTGCCACGTCTCGCCGGCCGAGATGCGCACGCACCCGATCGGCACCGGCCCGTTCCGGTTCGTCGAGTTCAAAACCAACGAGTCGATCAAGCTGACGAGGAATCCCGACTATTGGAAAAAAGACCGGCCCTATCTCGACGGCATCGAGTTCACGATCATCACCAATCGGTCGACGGCCATCCTGGCATTCATTGCCGGAAAGTTCGACATGACGTTCCCGGGCGAGGTGTCGGTCCCCCTGCTCAAGGACGTGCAATCGCAGGCGCCCCAGGCGGTCTGCGAGCTCGCGCCGACCAACGTCAGCACCAATCTGATCGTCAATCGCGAGGTCCCGCCGTTCGACAATGCCGAGCTGCGGCGCGCGATGGCGCTCACGCTCGACCGCAAGGCGTTCGTGGACATCCTGTTCGAAGGCAAGGCGGACATCGGCGGCACGATGCTGCCGCTGCCGGCCGGCGTCTGGGGCATGCCACCGGAGATCTTGGAGACGATTCCCGGCTACGGCCCCAACGTGGACAAGAACCGTGCCGAAGCCCGCAACATCATGGAGAAGCTGGGCTACGGCCCGGACAAGCGCCTCAAGGTCAAAGTGTCGACCCGTAACATCGCGATCTACCGCGATCCCGCCGTGATCCTGCTCGACCAGCTCAAGGAGATCTACATCGACGCCGAGCTCGACGTGGTGGAGACGAGCAACTGGCACGCCAAGGTCGGGCGCAAGGACTATACGGTGGGGCTCAATCTCACCGGCAACGCGGTCGACGACCCGGACCAGAATTTCTACGAGAATTACGCCTGCGGGTCGGAGCGCAATTACACCCAATACTGCAACAAGGAGCTGGAGAAGCTGTTCGACCGGCAGTCGATGGAAACCGACGTCGAGAAACGCAAGAAGCTTGTCTGGGAGATCGACAAGAGACTGCAGGAGGACGTGGCGCGGCCGATCATCCTCCACACCCGGCAGGGGACCTGCTGGCAGCCGTACGTCAAAGGCGTGACCATGATGATCAACAGCTCCTACAACGGCTACCGCTACGAGGACGTGTGGCTGGACAAGTGAGTCGACTGGAAAGTCGACGGAAAAGACCCGCCAAGAAAATGGGAGACCAGGAATGAACCGGAGATTTCGATGGCTGCTGGCGGCAGGCGGCCTGCTGCTCATGGCGGTGCCCGGTTCCGCCGGCGAGCCCAAGCACGGCGGCATCTGGAAAATCTATCACCGCGACAGCCCGGCGAGCGCCTCGATCCACGAGGAGGCGACGTTCTCGACCGTGATGCCGTTCATGCCGGTGATGAACAACCTCGTCCTCTACAAGCAGGACGTGCCGCAGAACAGCCTGGACTCCATCGTCCCGGATCTGGCCACCAGCTGGTCCTGGAGCCCGGACCGTACCGAGCTCACGTTCAAGCTGCGCGACGGCGTGAAATGGCACGACGGCAAGCCGTTCACGTCGAACGACGTGAAATGCACCTTCGACATGCTCAGGGGACTCTCGAGCGCCAAGCTCCGCAAGAACCCGCGGAAGAACTGGTACGACAACGTCACCGAGGTCACGACCAACGGCGATCACGAGGCGAGCTTCCACCTCAAGCGGCCGCAGCCGGCGCTGCTGGCGCTGCTCGCTTCGGGCTATTCGCCGATCTATCCCTGCCACGTCTCGCCGGCCGACATGCGCACGCGCCCGATCGGCACCGGCCCATTCAAGTTCGTCGAGTTCAAGCCCAATGAATCCATCAAGCTGACGCGAAATCCGGACTATTGGAACAAGGATCGGCCCTATCTCGACGCCATCGAGTTCACCATCATCACCAACCGCTCGACTGCGATCCTGGCGTTCATCGCCGGCAAGTTCGACATGACGTTTCCGACCGAGGTGACGATTCCGCTGCTCAAGGACGTGCAATCGCAGGTGCCGCAAGCGGTGTGCGAGCTCGTGCCGACCAACGTCAGCACCAATCTCATCGTGAACCGCGAGGCGCCGCCGTTCGACAATGCCGAGCTGCGGCGTGCGATGGCGCTCGCCATCGACCGCAAGGCGTTCGTCGACATCCTGTCCGAGGGCAAGAACGACATCGGCGGCTCGATGCTGCCGCCGCCGGCCGGCGTCTGGGGCATGCCGCCGGAGATTCTCAAGACCATTCCCGGCTACGGCCCCGACGTGCAAAAGAACCGCGCCGAAGCCCGCAGCATCATGGCGAAGCTCGGCTACGGCCCCGACAACAGGCTGAAGATCAAGGTATCGACCCGCAACATCGCGCTCTATCGCGATCCCGCCGTGATCCTCATCGATCAGCTCAAGGAGATCTATATCGACGGTGAGCTCGACCAGGTGGAAACCAGCAATTGGTTCTCCAAGGTCGCACGCAAGGATTACACCGTCGGCCTCAACCTCACCGGCAATTCGGTCGACGATCCGGACCAGAATTTCTACGAGAACTACGCGTGCGGGTCCGAGCGCAATTACACCCAGTACTGCAACAAGGAGCTGGAGAAGCTGTTCGACCGGCAGTCGATGGAAACCGACGTGGAAAAGCGCAAGAAGCTGGTGTGGGAAATCGACAAGAAGCTGCAGGAGGACGTGGCGCGGCCGATCATCTTCCACGCGCGGCAGGCGACCTGCTGGCAGCCCTATGTCAAGGGCGTGAGCATGATGGTCAACAGCTCCTACAACGGCTACCGCTACGAGGACGTGTGGCTGGACAAATGACAGAATACGGACCGGAGTTTACGCGATTCGTCATCCCGGGGCCCGAGCGGAGCGAGGGAGCCCGGGATCCATGACCACGGTCAGCTACAGGTTTCGGGAGCGGGTGTTCATGGGTTCCGGGTTCGCGGGCTGGCGCCCGCGCCCCGGAATGACATCGCGAGAAGACGGAGCAAAGCCTTGCTAGCCTATCTGGTGCGGCGCTTCTTGCTCATGCTCCTGACGCTGTTCGGGATCTCGGTGATCATTTTCGCGCTGCTCCGCCTGGTTCCCGGCAACATCGCCGACATCCTGTTCGACTCCGCCGGCCTGATCAATCCGGCCGAGAAGGCCCAGATCGAGCGCGAGCTCGGCCTCGACAAGCCGATCCCGGTGCAATACGCGATCTGGATCGGCGGGCTGTTGCACGGCGATCTCGGCTATTCCTACGTGTCGGAGCGGCCGGCGCTCGAGGAGATCCTGCCCCGCATCCCGATCACGGCGAAGCTCGCGGCGCTGGCGCTGGCGTTCTCGATCCTGCTCGGGGTTCCGTTCGGGGTGATCAGCGCGGTCAAGCAGAACACCTGGCTCGATTATCTCTTGCGCGTAGTAAGTCTGAGCGGACTGTCGATGCCGGCATTCTGGCTCGGGCTTCTGATCCTGATGGTGTTCGTCGCCCAGTTCGGCTCGATTCCGATCTACAGCGAGGAGCCGAAGAGCTTCTGGGACGCATTCGTGATGTTCGCGATTCCGGCCGCCGCGGTGGGCTTCCGCAGCTCGGCGCTGATCATGCGGTTGACGCGATCCTCCATGCTCGAAGTGCTGCGCCAGGATTACATCCGCACCGCCCGCGCCAAAGGCGCGTCGGATTCCTCGGTCAATTATCATCACGCGCTCAGGAACGCGATCCTGCCGGTCGTCACCGTGATCGGCATCGAGGCGGCGTTCCTGGTCGGCGGTCTGATCGTGACCGAGACGGTCTTCAACATTCCCGGCGTCGCGCGCTTTTTGGTCGAGGCGATCCGCTGGCGCGATTATCCGATCGTGCAGAACCTGGTGATGTTCATCGCCATCATCGTGGTCGTGGTCAATTTCCTCGTCGACCTGCTGTACGCCGCCCTGGATCCTCGGATCAAATACTCGGACTGATGAGGATTAGCTGATGTCGATCGAGTACGATGCGGAGCTTGCCGCGAGGCGGCCCAGGCTGCGGCGCCCGGCCGGGCGGCTGCGCCTGTTCTTCTATCGCCATCCGCTCGGCGCGATCGGCGCATTGATCATGGCGCTGTTCGTGTTCGCCGCGGTGTTTGCTCCCCTGATCACCGGATATGATCCGCTGACCACCGATGCGGCGGCATCGCTGGCGCGCCCGGGTGCGGCGCACTGGCTCGGCTGCGACTTCATGGGCCGCGACGTCTACAGCCGCATCGTCTACGGCGCGCGCATCTCGCTCGCGGTCGGCATCGGCTCGACCCTGCTCGGCTCGGTGCTCGGCATCGTGGTCGGCCTGCCGTCCGGCTACCTGGGCGGTTGGGTCGATCTCCTGGCGCAGCGTCTGGTCGATATCCTGCAGGCGCTGCCGCTGCTGGTTCTCGCTCTGGTGATGGCGGCTTCGCTCGGGCCGTCGCTGGAGAACGTGATCATAGCCATCGCCATTCCGCTGATCCCGTACGTGGCGCGCGTGGTGCGCTCGAACACGCTGGTGCTGCGCGAGCTGCCGTTCGTCGAAGCGGCCAAAGCGGTCGGCATGAGCGAGCTGCGCATCGCGATCAGGCACGTGCTGCCCAACACGATGGCGCCGCTGATAGTGCTGGCGACCGCGCAGCTCGGCTCGGCGATCCTGGTCGAAGCCTCGCTGTCGTTCCTCGGCCTCGGCATTCCGGAGCCCTATCCCTCCTGGGGCAGGATGCTGTCGGAATCCGCCGCCGAATACGTGCGCACCGCGCCCTGGCTGGTGATCTTCCCCGGAATCGCCATCAGCCTGGTGGTGTTCGGAACCAATTTGCTCGGCGATGCGCTGCGCGATCTGCTCGACCCGAGGCTGCGCCACTGATGGAAGCTCAGGCGACGCGATCGCGGCCGGCCCGGACCGCGAATGTGCTGGAAGTCGAGGGCCTCACCACGGTGTTTTCCGTGGGCGAGCGGAAAGTCCATGCCGTCGACGACGTGTCGCTCTGGCTCCGCCCGCGCGAAACGCTGGCGATCGTCGGCGAATCCGGCTGCGGCAAGAGCACGACGGCGCTCTCCATCCTGCGCCTCGTCCCCGATCCGCCGGGAAAAATCGTCGCCGGCGAGGTGAGGCTCGAGGGCAGGGACCTGCTGGTGCTCGATGAGGCGCAGATGCGCGACGTGCGCGGCAACGACATTTCCATGATCTTCCAGGAGCCGCTGACCTCGCTCAACCCGGTGCTCACGGTCGGCGGGCAGATCGCCGAGGCGATCGAGCTGCACCAGGATCTTGCCAAATCCGCCGCCATGGCGAAGGCGGTGAACATGCTCGCGCTGGTGAAGATCCCCGAACCGGCGCAGCGCGCCAGCGAATATCCGCACCAGATGTCGGGCGGCATGCGCCAGCGCGCCATGATCGCCATGGCGCTCGCCTGCAATCCGAAAGTGCTGATCGCCGACGAGCCGACCAGCGCGCTCGACGTCACCATCCAGGCGCAGATCCTGGACCTGATGCTCTCGCTGCAGGAGGAAATGGGCACCGCGATCATCTTCATTACCCACGATCTCGGCGTCGTCGCCGAGACCGCGCAGCGGGTGATCGTCATGTACGCCGGCCGCAAGGTCGAGGAGGCGGACGTCGAGACGCTGTTCGAGGAGCCGTTGCATCCCTACACCCAGGGGCTGCTGGCCTCGATTCCGCGGCTGACGATCATGGCCGGAGGCGAGGCCCCCGAGCGGCTGCGGGAGATCCCCGGCATGGTGGCGTCTCTCGCCGACCTGCCGCAGGGCTGCGTCTTCGCCCCGCGCTGCGCTTTCGCCGATCAGCGCTGCCGTGCGCAATATCCCGCCTACGAGGAGAAGCGGCCGGGGCACTGGGCCGCCTGCTGGCATTCCGACAAGCTGAGCGCGGCGAGATGACGATCGCGCCGGCGAGACAGCACGCGCTCGAATCCAGCCCGGCCGCGCCGGTGATCGAGGTCGAGGATCTCAAGAAACATTTCCCGGTGAAGAAGGGCCTGCTGCGCCGGACCGTGGGGCAGGTGCTGGCGCTCGACGGGGTGAGCTTCGCGATTCCGCGCGGCGAGACCCTCGGGCTCGTCGGCGAAAGCGGCTGCGGGAAATCGACCTTGGCCAGGACCGTGCTCCGCCTGATCGAGCCGACCGCCGGCGCCATCAAGGTCGGCGGCCGCGACATCACGCATCTGCGCAAGCGCGAGCTGCGGCCGTACCGGCGCGAGATGCAGATCATCTTTCAGGATCCGTTCTCCTCGCTCAACCCGCGCATGTCGGCGGGCGACATCGTCGGCGAGCCGCTGCAAATTCACGGCATGGCGCCGCAACAACGGCGGCAGCGCGTCGCCGAGCTGTTCGAGCTGGTCGGGCTTGCTCCGGCGCAGATGGCGAGCTTCCCGCATCAGTTCTCCGGCGGGCAGCGCCAGCGCATCTGCATCGCCCGCGCGCTCGCGCTCGACCCCAAGCTGATCGTCGCCGACGAGCCGGTCTCCGCGCTCGACGTCTCGATCCGCGCGCAGGTGATCAACCTGATGATGGACCTGCAGCGCCAGAAGCATCTGTCCTATCTGTTCATCGCCCACGATCTTGCCGTGGTCGAGCACATCAGCCGCCGCATCGCCGTGATGTATCTGGGAAAAATCGTCGAATATGCCGACAAGAACACGCTGTTCCTCGAGCCGCTGCATCCCTATACGGAAGCCCTGCTCTCGGCGGTGCCGGTGCCCAACCCGAAGCTCAAGCGCGCCAAGCGCATCCTGCGCGGCGACGTGCCGAGCCCGATGCACCCGCCGCCGGGCTGCCCGTTCCACACCCGCTGTCCTTATGTCGAGCCGCGCTGCCGGGTCGAGGTGCCGCAACTGCGCGAGGTGCGGCCGGGCCACTGGGTGTCGTGCCATCTGCGCTGACGGCATCGGGCACCCGCAATTGCCCCGCCATTACTTGCCCACATCCCGGCCGTCAAAATGTCCCAACCCCTTGATCAGCTTGGGCTTCGGCGCGGGCGAGGGGGAGGAGGGCCGTGCCGGGAGGGCAGCCATGTATCGCGTATCAGCCGTCCTGATCGTATTCCTGTTGCTTGCGGTGCCCGCTCGAGCCGCGCCGTCGCATTTGGGCGAGCTGTCCACGCTCGATGCGGTGCAGAAATGGATGTACGGCTATCGCGCGAAGCCGGAACCCGGCCGCGTGCCCGAGGCGCTACGCACCCTCAACCGGCTCGGCGCGCTCAAGGATCCGGAGACTTCCGGAATCTACGTCGGCTTCCTCGCCGGCGTCGTCGGCGCCGATCCGGCCAAGGCCGACGAGCTCTTGGCAAAACTGTTCCCGGTGCCGCCGGCCGACCAATGGGTGATCGTGCGGGCGATCGCCTATTCGGGCCATCCGCAATGGAAGCACCTGATGCTGAAATACGCCGCCCGCATGCCGGCCCGCAAGGTGATGATCGAGAAGTACCTCGCCCGCGAGCTCGCCACCCTCAACGAAGTGCCGCTCGAGCATCCCGATCCCGGGCTGATGGCCAAGCTGCGCGGCTATTTCACCATCGGCGGGCACAACAAGCCGCCCGGCAAGGATCTGACCTTCGAGAGCAATCCCGAGCTGCTCGACACGTTGTGGGGCTATTATTTCGCCAGCGGCGCCTATGGGCCGATCCTGCGCGTGGTCAGCGTGCTGCCGTGGACGAAGGACCGCGACAGCGTCGACAAGCTCAACGTCGGCAGCATGGCGAAATACACGCTGTCCATGTACGCGATGCGCGACCCCGGGCTGCTCGAGATGCTCAAGAGCGAGCTCGGCCACCAGCCCAAGGAAGTGGTGGCGGTGCTCAAGGAAGTGATCGAGGCGGCCGACACCGCCGACGTCGGCCGCATCCGCAAGGAGGCGCTGGCGGCGGTCGAGGAGCTCAAGCGCAAGGGCCCAGGTTACAAGCGCGATATCTCGTTCTGGGGCCAGGTCGGCGAGGGCGCCGTGTCGCTCGGCTGCGTCGCCGCCGCGGCACTCGGCCAGATCGAGTTCGGCATTCCGTGCGTCGTCGGCGGGGCGGCGACCTCTGCGGCGGTGCGCTACTGGTCCTCGCCGCAGTGATCACCCGTAAACTGCGCATCATGCGCGCTTCACCCTCCCCTGGAGGGGGAGGGTCGGCAGCGAGCATTGGCGAGCTGCCGGGGTGGGGTGATTCAGCTTCACCCCCACCCGGCTCGCGTCAGACGACGCTTCGCCGACCTCCCCCCTCCAGGGGGAGGTGGGAGAATGTCGCAGCGTTGACGCGAACTGATCGGCCCAGCATCACGGCGCGCAGGTGCGGAACCCGGCAATGACGTCGTTGCGCTCGGGCGTGAAGAAGTTGCGATAGCTGGGCCGCGCCAGACGCGCGCTGGTCGCCCACGATCCGCCGCGCAGCACCTTGCGGGTGCCGAACCACGGCTGCGAATAATCCTCGTAAGGGTCGGCGGAAAAGCCGGGAAACGGCAAAAAATCAGACGCCGTCCATTCCCACACGTTGCCGAGCATTTGCCGGCAGCCGAACGCGCTGTCGCCTGCTGGGAACGCCGCGACGTCGACCGGCGCCGCGAAGGTGAAATCGAGATTGGCGTGCCGATCGCTCGGCGGTGCCTCGCCCCATGGCCAGCGGCGCTTGTCGTCGGCAAGCCGCGTGCCGCCCGCGACGGGCTCGCCGATCGCCGCCGCCTCCCATTCCGCCTCGGTCGGCAGGCGGCGCCCCGCCCAGCGGCACCAGGCTTGCGCCTCGTGCCAACTGACGAACACGACGGGCGCGTCGGGGGCCAACTCCTCGGTTTCGGTATGGCGGCGCCACATCCATTGGCCGTCCCGCCTGGGCAGCCAATAGACCGGGCGCTCGGCGCGTGCGCGCTCGCGCCAGGCCCAGCCCGGCTTGGTCCAAAACTCGCGCGCGCGATATCCGCCGGCTTCGACGAAGGCCGCGAACTCGGCGTTCGTGACCGGCGCCTTGGCGATGCGGAACGCTTGCAGTTCCACCGCGTGGGCCCATTTCTCGTTGTCGAAGACGAAGCCGTCCGCGACGGTCGAGCCGAGCTGCCAGTGCCCGCCGGGCACATCCGCGTCGCCGGGCCACGCCCCCGCGCGCGGAGCCGAAGCGGCGAAATTCGCGGGCGCCGGATACCGAAGCGTCTGGCGCGTATAGGCCAAAGCCTCGACGTGCATGTCCTCGTGGCGGATGGCGAGCTCATAGAAATAGCGTCCGGGCGCCTCGACGCCGCGGCCGAGCCGCTCGATCTGTCGCTCGAGCACCTGCGACAGGAAGGCGAAAATCCCGTCGCGGTCCGGCAGATCGAGATCCCAGCGCACATCGTGCGCGACGGTGCTCGAATTCCACAGCGCGTCGGCACGCTCGAGCATCGGCGCCGCGCCGTGCAGATGACGCAGCGTCCAATATTCGTGGAACCAGCCGACGTGGCCGATCTCCCAGAGCACCGGGTTGACGATCGGCAGCATCGGCCCCATCAACTGCTCCGACGACAAATCGTCCGTGAGACCCCGGGTCCGCGAGCGGGCTTCACGAAGCTCGTTCGCGAGCTCGGCGGCGCTCGCGCCCGTGGTCGGTCGGTTCGGTTCGGCACTGTTCATGAACATCGTCATTATCACGCCCGCGCGTCCCTCGTCACGGTCCGGCAATTGGACCACGGCGTTGCGCTGGGCAAAAATCTTTCGGCGCCTCGGGCATTCCGCCCGCGTCGCGACCGAATACGATGAAACGTCGGCGGAGCTGATGGTCGCGCTTCACGCCTGGCGCAGCGCCGGCGCCGTCCGCCGCTTTCGCGAACTCCATCCGGATCGGCCGCTGATCGTCGCTCTCTCCGGCACCGATCTTTACGAGTACATCGACCGCGATCCGCGGCGTACGTTGCGCTCGCTCGAATCCGCCGATCGGCTGGTCGCATTGCAGGATCTGGCGCGGCGGCGGATTCCGCCGCGATTGCGCCGCAAGCTCCGCATCATCCATCAGTCGGCTCCGCCGCTGCCGCGCCGCGCCGCACATTCGTCCCGGGCTTTCGAAGTGGCCGTGATCGCCCATCTGCGCAAGGTCAAGGACCCGGTGCGCGCGGCGAAGGCGGCCCGCCTGCTGCCTGCCGCCTCGCGGCTGCGCATCGTGCACGTCGGCGGCGCCGACAGCCCGCAATGGGCGGTGAGGGCCAAGGCCGAGATGGAGCGTAATCCGCGCTATGTGTGGCGCGGCGAGGTGACCGGCGGAGAAGTGCGGCGTTTGCTCGGCCGCGCCCGGGCGTTGGTGCTGTCGTCGCGGAGCGAGGGCGGCGCCAACGTCGTTTCCGAAGCAGTCGCCGCCGGCGTTCCGGTGCTGGCGTCGCGGATCGACGGCTCGGTCGGACTGCTCGGCCGCGACTATCCGGGTTATTTCAATGTGGGCGATACGGCGGGGCTGGCGCGACTGCTCCACCGCATCGAGACCGAGCCGAGCTTCCTCGCCCGGTTGCGGGCGGCCATTGCTCGGCGCCGCAATCTATTCAGCCCGGCCCGCGAGCTCATCGCCTGGAAGACGCTGCTCGACGAGCTGGCACGATCATCCTGAAAGGAGGTTCGCCGTGATCCGCGTACCCGCATTGGCCACCGCGGCGGCATTGGCGGCGATGCTGTTTGCAGCCGCTGAAACGGCTCAGGCACGAGACCGAGCGATCGAGGTCACGGACCTGGAAACCATCCTCAAGACCCACCCTCTGCCTCCCGGCGGTCCGGGCGCGAGCGTGGTCGCGTCGCGTCATGCCGGCAAGGGCGAGCTGCAAATCGTGGTGGCGAGCAAAATCCCGCTGCACATCCACGATCAGGACCACGTCGTCTTCGTCGAGCGCGGAACCGGCACGGCTCGGATCGAGAACGCCGCCGGCGCGATCGACGCGCGCCAAGTGAAGCCCGGCGATATCGTCGACGTGCCGCGCGGGAAAAAGCACGGCTTCGAGAAAATGGGCGACGAGAATCTCGTGCTGCTCGTGCTCACCACCCCGAGCCGCGCACCGGCGAAATTCTTCGAGTGATACGAAATCCGAATGATTGGTTTGCTGCTGAGCATCACGCGCGCTTCACCCTCCCCTGGAGGGGGAGGGTCGGCAGCGAGCCTCGGCGAGCTGCCGGGGTGGGGTGAGGCTGCTTCACCCCACCCGGCTCGCCGCTTTTGCGGCTCGCCGACCTCCCCCTCCAGGGGAGGTAGGGAGTGTGCCGCGTGACTAAGCAAACAGTAGTCGCAGCGAGTCCTAGCGCGCCATCACCACCGTGGTGCAGGCGCTCTCGGTTTTCGGAAGCTCGCGCGAGGCGGCCATATTTACCCGGAGACGGCGGTCCTCGCCGCGAACCACCGGACAATAGGGGTCCGGCGCATCGAGCGCGTCGAGCAGGCGGCGGCGGCCGGCGCATCCGCCGCGACAGGCGGGCAGGAACGTACATTGCTCGCAGCTCGGCGGGATCGAACGCGCGGCTTCGAACTCTGCGGAGGCCACGACGTCGCGGCCGAGATCGAGCAACAGGTCGAGCGGCGCGCCGCCGCCCGGCCAGTAGACGCACGGCTGCACCCTTGCGCGCGGCGTGACGCGCACGGTGGCAACGCCGCAGCCGCCGCGGCGCGGCGGCAGCCCGGCCATGGCGCGCACCAGGGGTTCGCCGATGGCAATGGCGTCGGTCTCACCGAACAGGCGCTCGAAGCCGGTCCAATATTCTTCATACAGCAATGAGAATGCATCGCTGCGCACCGCCTGATAGACGTTGATGCGCAGCGGTGCGTCATACTGCTTGGCGAGCTTGGCAATATCGGCCATGCGGTCGAAGTTGTTTCGCATCATCACGGCGATGAACGTGACGGACACGCCGAGCCTTCGGCAACGCGCCGCTTGCTCGTGGATGAGCCGCCAATTGCCGGCGCCGCGCTCCAGGTTCTGCTCGCGCTCGTTGGGGTAATCGAGGGAAAATTCGACATCCGCGAAGGCCGCGACGTCGCAATCGTCGAGCATCTGCAGCGACCGACCATTCGAGGTGATGGTGAGCTTGACCGGCTGCTTGCGCAGGTAGCAGAGCATGTCGGCGAAGCCCGGGTGCATGCCGTTCTCGCCGGTGCCGAGGTTCACCGAGCGAACCGGCAGCCGCTCGAGCACGGCGCGCACCTGATCGAGCGAGAGCCGGTCTACTCGGGTCGGATCGCGGTAGCAGAACGCACAGGCGAGATTGCATTCGTTGGTCAGCCCCAGGCCCAGCGCGAAACCGGCGTCCTCACCCTCGCTCCGGCCGATCGGCGCTGCCCCTGCCGCCATGACGCAATCCTGCTTGCGTGAACACTTGGCGAACCTTAGCTGTCCATGGAACACTGGGCCAGAGGTCCGCGGTTCAAGGATGATCAATTTGCCTTGTGGGCAGCGGTCATCCTTGGCGGTCCGCGCCGGCGTCGCTCTCACCGGAGTGTGAAGCTCGCCGCGGCAAATGTGATAGGTTCGCTTCGGCCGGTCTGCCAGGGTTCCGAGCCTCTGCCGGCAGACCAACAGGGAGGATGTCGTGCGTCGAATTGGCCTAGCTTTTGCCGCCGTGCTCGCATTGTCGATGCCGGCTCTCGCGCAGACGAAGCCGACGTTCGTCTTCACCGCGATCCCGGACCAGGACGAGACCAGGCTGGTGGAAAAGTTCAGCCGCGTCGCGCAATACCTGGAAGGCAAGCTCGGGCTGCCGGTGAAATACGTCCCGGTCAAGAGCTATCCCGCGGCGGTGACGGCCTTCATCAACAACGACGTGCAGCTCGCCTGGTTCGGCGGCTTCACCGGCGTGCAGGCGCGCAAGGGCGCCCCCGGATCGGAGGCGATCGCGCAAGGCGCCGAGGATGTGAACTTCAAGAGCCTGTTCATCGCCAACGCGAAAACCGGCCTCAAGCCGAGCGCCGAATTTCCCAAGGAGATCGCCGGAAAATCCTTCACCTTCGGATCGCGGGCCTCGACCTCGGGCCGCGTCATGCCGGAATTCTTCATCCGGCGGGCCTTGGGCAAGGCACCCGATGAAGTGTTTTCCCGCGTCGGCTTTTCCGGCGACCACAGCCGCACGATTCAGCTGGTGCAATCCGGCGCCTACGAGACCGGCGTGCTGGACTATACCGTGTTCGATCTCGACAAGAAGGCCGGCAAATTCGATCCGGACCGGGTGACCGTGGTGTGGGAGACGCCGACGTTCCCGGACTACCAATGGACGATCCGGGGCGACGTCGATCAGACCTTCGGCAGCGGCTTCAAGGAGCAGGTGCGGGCCGCGCTTCTCGCGATCGACGATACGGCCATTCTCGGTTATTTCGCCCGCTCCAAATTCATTCCGGCGAAGAACGCCGACTATCAGCCGATCGAGGATGTCGCCAAGGCGACGGACCTTTTGAACTGACCGAATAGTCCACGGATCGACCGTGAGCGTCCTGATCGAGCTTGCGAAGGAGACGGCCGGATATGGCGGACGCCCGGTCCTGCACGGCATCGATCTCACGATCCGGACCGGCGAGCGCGTCGCGGTTTTGGGCCGCAGCGGCGCCGGCAAGACGACCCTGCTCAATCTTCTCTACGGCCGGTTGGCGGAGCGCGTTGCGCTCGTTCCGCAGGGCAGCGCCCTGGTGAAGACGCTCTCGGTGTTTCACAACGTCTACATGGGCCGGCTGGATCGGCATCCGACCTGGTACAATCTGCGCACCCTGGTCTGGCCGGCACGGCGCGTCGTCGGCGAAGTCGCCGCCGTGCTCGATCTCGTTGGGCTGCGCGACGCGCTGTTTGCGCGCGCGGGCGAGCTTTCCGGCGGGCAACAGCAGCGCGCCTCGGTCGCGCGCGCGCTCTACAACGGCCGGCCGGTCCTGATCGGCGACGAGCCGGTCTCGGCGCTCGACCGCGTCCAGGGCGCCGAAATCCTTTCCCGCCTCACCTCGCGCCACGAGACCATGATCGTCGCGCTCCACGACATCTTTCTGGCGCTTGGTCACACCGACCGCATCGTCGTGCTCGATTCCGGGCGCATCGTGCTGGACGCGCCGTCGCGGACGCTCACCGCCGCGGATCTGATCCCGTATTACGGGGGCTGACATGGCGACGCGGCTCCTGGTCCTGCCTCGGCTCAGCTACAAATCCGTCAGCCTGCTGCTGCTGATGGCGGCGCTGCTCGGCCTCGCCATCGCGGACCTGCGAGTGACGGCGCTCGACCCGTGGCTCGAGTTGCGTCGTCTGCTCACGGGTCTGCTGCACACCGATGTGCTCGCGGTCGAAGCCAGGAGCCTGGTTCTGACCGTGGCGTTTGCCGTGGTCGGGGTGGGCATCGGCGCAACCGCCGGCCTGGCGCTCGCGCTGGTGTTTCCGCTGTTCGGCGCCGTGCGCGTCCTGTGCGCGTTCCTGCGCTCGATCCACGAGATGTTCTGGGCGCTGCTCCTCATCAATGTCACCGGGCTCTCGCCGACGACCGGCATTCTCGCGATCGCGCTGCCCTACAGCGGCATCTTCGCCAAGGTGTTTTCCGAGATGATCGAGGAGGCGGATCTCGCCGCCGTGCGCGTGCTGCCGAAGGCCACCTCGACGGTTTCCGCCTTTGCGTTCGCGCGGCTGCCCGAGCTTGCCGAGCAGTTCAAGAACTACACGCTCTACCGGCTCGAATGCGGGCTGCGATCGACCCTGGTGCTCGGCTTCATCGGCTTGCCGACCATCGGCTTCCAGCTCGAGAGTTATTTCCGGCAGGGGCATTACGCGCAAGCCTCCGGCCTGCTCTTGAGCTTCTATGTCCTGATCGGCACGCGCAGGCTTTGGGCCCGCGCGGCGACCCTGCCGCTGCTGATCGTGGGCAGCATTGCGGCACTCGCGTTCCTGACGGACAGCCTCGGCGGCGGCTCGATCACGGTCAATCTGCTGCGGTTCTTCGCCGAGATCGTGCCGCGGCCGCTTCGCGGCGGCGATCTCTTCGCGCTCGCCACCTGGGCGAGCTTCGGCCAATGGCTATGGCCGATCCTGACCAATCAGGTCGTGCCCGGTCTCGTGCAGACGCTGGTGCTAGCCCAGATCGCCATGGTGGGCATGGCGCTGCTCGCGCTGCTGTTCTTTCCGGCCATTTGCGAGCGCTTTTCCGGGCGCTTGGGCAAGGTGCTCGGGCGCGTCGTGCTCGTCGTGGTGCGCTCGACCCCGGAGTATATGCTGGCTTACGTGCTGCTGCAGCTGTTCGGTCCCTCGATGCTGCCGGCGGTCATCGCGCTCGCCTTTCATAACGGCGCGATCGTCGGCTATCTTATGGGCCGGCACGCCGACGTGCTGGAATATCGGCCGGACGCCCCGCGGGGAGCCAATCTCTACTTCTTCGAGACCGTGCCTCGGCTCTATGGCCAGTTCCTTGCCTATGTGCTGTATCGGTGGGAGATCATCCTGCGCGAGAGTGCGATCTTCGGCATCCTGGGCGTGGCCACGCTCGGTTTCTATGTCGACGCGGCGATCTCCGAGCTCAAACTCGACGTTGCCGCAGTGCTGATCTTGGCCTTCGCGTTGCTCTCGATGCTGGTCGACGTGTTTTCGCGCCGGCTGCGCAGGGGGCTCAGGATCGATACCATGCCGACGCGGCTCTCCGCCGCTCCGGTCGAGCCGAGGTGACGAGAGGGCCGCGCGTTGATCTCCACGCATCCCATCCTCAAGGACGTCGTGCTGCTCGGCGCCGGCCATGCGCATGTGACCGTGCTGCGGATGTTCGGCATGAAACCGCTGCCGGGCGCGCGCTTCACCCTGATCACGCGCGAGGTCCACACGCCGTATTCCGGCATGCTGCCCGGACTGATCGCCGGCACCTATGGGTTCGACGATTCCCACATCGATACCGGGCCGTTGGCGCGCTTCGCCGGCGCCCGGCTCTATCAGGACGAGGCGATCGGGATCGATCTCGAGAACCGCCGCGTGCTGTGCAAAAACCGGCCGCCCGTCGCCTACGACTTGCTGTCGATCGACATCGGCTCGACCCCCAATGTCGGGGATGTGCCGGGCGCGGCCCGGCACGCCATTCCGGTCAAGCCGATCGACGGTTTCCTCGGCCGGTTCGAGGCGTTGCGCGCGCGCGTGCTCGCCGCCAAGGGCAACGTGAGCATCGGCGTCGTCGGCGCGGGAGCCGGCGGGGTCGAGCTCTTGCTCTCGGTCGAGCGGCGCCTTGAGCGCGACGTCGCCGCCGCCGGCCACGATCCGGCCGGGCTTGCCTTCACGCTGGTCGGCGCCTCCGACGGGCTGCTGCCGTCGTTCCCGGCCGCGATGGGGCGCCGCTTCCGCGAAATTTGCGAACAACGCGGCATCCGGGTGTTTGCCGGCGCGCGCGTGGACCGGGTCGAGGCGGGCGCGCTCCACCTCGAGACGGGCGAGCGGATCGCGCTCGACGAAATTCTCTGGACCACCCAGGCCGCGCCCGCGCCCTGGCTGCGCGACACCGGGCTCGCGCTCGACGCGCGCGGCTTCGTGCAGGTCACGCCGGCGCTGCGCTCGGTCTCGCATCCCGAGGTGTTCGCGGCCGGCGACATCGCCGCGGTCGACGGCTATCAGCTGCCCAAGTCGGGCGTCTATGCGGTGCGCGAAGGCCCGCCGCTCGCCAAAAATATCCGCCGCATCCTCAGCGGCGCGACGCCCGCGGCGTATAAACCGCAGCGTCAGGCGCTCTACCTCGTCACCACGGGGGAGCGGGCCGCGATCGGCTCCCGCAACGGCCTGACGTTCGGCGGCCACTGGGTGTGGCGGCTCAAGGATTGGATCGACCGCCGGTTCATGCGCAAGTTCAACGAGCTTCCCGAGATGGCGGCGGAATCCACCGCGTTCGCCAGCCCGATCGCGGATCGCGCCGCGCTCAAGGAAATCTCCGCGATCGCCATGCGGTGCGGCGGTTGCGGCGCCAAGGTCGGCGCGACCGTGCTCTCCCGCGCGCTCGGCGGGGTCACGCCGGCCGAGCGGGCGGACGTGCTGGTCGGGCTCGACGCGCCGGACGACGCGGCGATCGTCGATACCGGCGGGCCGCTGCTCTCGGTGCAGAGTGTCGATTATTTCCGCGCCATGATCGACAACCCCTATCGGTTCGGAAAGATCGCGGCCAATCATGCGCTCGGCGACATTTATGCCATGGGCGGCACGCCGCAGACGGCGCTCGCCATCGCCACCATCCCGTATGGGCTCGAGGCCAAGGTCGAGGCCGACCTTTCGCTGATGATGGCGGGCGCCAACGAGGTGCTGCGCGAAGCCGATTGCGCCCTCGTCGGCGGCCACACCAGCGAGGGCGCGGAGCTGGCGCTCGGCTTCGCGGTCAATGGCCTGGTCGCGCGGGACTCGGCGCTGCAAAAAGCCGGCATGCGCCCCGGCGACGCGCTCGTGCTCACCAAGCCGATCGGCACCGGCACGCTGCTCGCTGCCGACATGCGCGGCAAGGCCAAGGCGCGCTGGGTCGCCGCCGCCGTCGATCACATGTGCCGCTCGAACCGGGAGGCGGCGGC
>WNFW01000060.1_pt1 | contig 55135 bp, 53 predicted proteins | sample 5400131 | NCBI WGS metagenome assembly WNFW01 (sample SAMN13153362, study PRJNA577476) | soil metagenome | isolation source: 20 cm soil or saprolite under grassland replicate 1 | place: USA:California | collected 2016-06-15
CGATAAAGTCGCGGCGCTCGGTCTCGACATGCAGCAGGTAGGCGCCGATATCTCGGCCAGCATCGGCGGCAATTATGTCAACCGGTTCAACATCGAAGGACGCAGTTACAAAGTGATTCCGCAAATCAAACGCGTCGATCGATTAAATCCTGAACAGTTGAAAAATATTTACGTCAGCGGACCGAACAACCAGCTCATCCCGCTGAGCACGGTCGCCTCCATCAACCACAAAACCGTCGCGCGTTCGCTCAATCGGATGCAACAACTCAACGCGGTCACCATCAGCGGAGTTCCGGCCGTTTCGCTCGATGCTGCTCTGAAGTTTCTGCAGGATGAAGCAAACAAGATTCTGCCAAAAGGTTACGTGCTCGACTACACGGGCGAGTCGCGCCAGTTGCAGACCGAAGGCAGCAAGTTTTTGGGCGTGTTTTTGCTTTCGTTGGTGCTGATCTTTCTCGTCCTGGCTGCGCAGTTCAACAGCTTTCGCGACCCGTTCATTATTCTCTTGGGATCGGTTCCGCTCGCCATGTTCGGAGCGGGTCTCTTCATGTTTTTGAAAATGCCGTTCGGGCAGTTCTTCACAGATCGTTGGACTACGTCGTTCAACATCTACTCGCAGGTCGGTCTGGTGACGCTGGTCGGTCTCGTTTCGAAGAACGGAATCCTGATTGTCCAGTTTGCGAACGAATTGCAACGGCAGGGTCTCACAAAACTTGCGGCGGTCGCGCAAGCTGCGCGCATTCGTTTGCGTCCGATTATGATGACCAGCGTTGCAACTGTCGCTGGTCACTTTCCACTCACACTCGTTACTGGCGCCGGCGCTGCGGCACGAAATTCGATCGGTCTCGTGCTTGTTGGCGGAATGACTATTGGAACAATTTTCACGCTTTTCATCGTGCCGTCGCTTTACATGCTCATCGCAAAGGAGCATCACGAAAAATCTCTCATGGACGTAGGCTGGGAAGGCGCACCGGAAGAGGTGGATCGTACGCCGGAAATGGAACCTGCTCTTGCGTCAGATGGGGACGGCAACGGTTGGAAACAGGCGTGATTTAACATTTTGCGGGACGCGCTTCCGCGCTGAGGAGAAAAACAAAAGCCTCGGCGGGTTTTCCCACCGAGGCTTTGCTTTCTTGTTTAGCGGATCTCTTGGCCGTCAATCGCCCCGCATGTTGCTAGACATGCGGCGCACTATTTGAGCCTTTAAGCGGCTCGCTGTTGCCGAGGGGATTGCTGTGGTACGGCACTAAACTCAAGAACATCCTCGGAGATTTTAGTAATCGCCCAAGGTTCCGGAGTACTCTGCATGGGCACGTTCGCTTCCACGATCTTGCGACCCACTGGTCGCAATGATTTAATGGAGAAGCCTTCCGCTGCCGTCAGAATGTAGCCTTGGCCACCTTGCTGGCAAAAGAATGTGCCGTTCTCCCCGCGCAACGCCTCTGCCAAATCGGGATGTTGGATTGTCCCGTTCAATGGTAGTTTTGTTTGCATCTGTGTAGCCTCGCGCAATACTGAATGATCGCCAGGTAACTTAGGTTGCCTTTTTCATTTCTCGATCGTCGAGCGTTCCGGGGATGAGCGCAGCTTAAGACTAAGCTGCAAAAGCGCGGTCGCTGCGCAAGGATGCGGCGCGGGAGCAGGCAAATGAAGCGGACCTCCAGGGTTAGCATGAAGCGCGAGGCGGTGATCGATCCGTCATTGGAAAAAACTTTGCTCAGCCTGCACGCTGCGATGGACGTCGGTTCGTTCTGGAAAGCCATCCAGCAGTTGCTCGCCGCCGCGATCCCAAATCGTTTAATAGGCCTCATGCTTCAACCCAATCCAATTTTGCCAATGATTGCGAGATGGACATTGCCCATGCCTGATGGGTTTTTCACCGCCGAGCCGCTCGAGAATTATATCGCTGCGCAACAGCGCCAGAGGTTCGTGCGCATTAGCGACCTCTTTTCAAATCGAAGCAGCTTGATGAAATCGGCCTTTTATCGCCGTTACATGGCGCCTCAAAAATGTGCGTATGGCGTCTGCCTGTTTTTTTGGAAACGCCACAGACTCATTTGTGTGATTGTAATCATGCGCACGGCGACGCAGGGCGATCTTTCACCGACGGAGATGAATCTAATTCGGCAGCTTTACCCGCAGTTTCTGACCGCTCTTTGGCGTCTCAGGTCGCTCGAGCGCGAACACTCATTGCGAATGGATCTTGAAGCATTCCTGAGCCGGCTCCCATTGCCGACGATTCTCTTGCGGTGGAACTTGAAGCCGATTTATCAAAACCGGGCCGCGCGCGACTTCTGCGCCGTGTGGGAAAAAGGACCCGAGGGCGCGCAACTGACGAAAGCGACCTCACCGATTCCGAGCGAGATTTTGGATCGATGCCGTCTGCTCAAACAACAATGGGCGCACGCGCAACGCCCGATTGCGCCTCAAAGAGGCTTCAAAGAAGAACGGGTGCATCATCCGCGATCGCCGCATTTGAGAGCGACGCTGCATCTGAAACAACTCAGTTCGTGCGGCGTGTCGCAACCCCATTTTCTTATCGAGTGCGAGGATTTGCGCCGTCACGCTGGTGCGCACACCGAACCGGCGAGCTCGAGTTTGCCGCATCTTATCCGACTGACCAGGCGAGAACAGGAAGTTGCCCGGCTTGTCTGTGAAGGGCGGAGTAATCAGGAGATCGCTGATGACGCCCACTTGAGTTTGCCGATGGTGAAAAAGCATCTCCACGCCATTTTTCGCAAGCTTGAAGTCAACAGCCGTAGCCGGCTCATTGCCCTTATGCGATGATGCATAGCGCAACGATTTACTCGACTCGCATCTTGCTATAAGATCGACATCCGATCTTTGAATTGTTCCCGTAGTTCAACGGATAGAACAAGGGTTTCCTAAACCTTAGATGTGGGTTCGATTCCCGCCGGGAACGGTTTGTGTGATCCTTCGAGCCTTTGACTCACTGGGGACGTCCGTGCATCTGGGCTTCGATTGATTCGCTCGCTCCCGATCGCTCACCCTTGCGGGCTTCGTCTATGTCGCTCGACTCCCGTCGGCTCCATTCCGCCGGGAACGAATTCGGAAAAAATAGATGCTCACCTCGGTGGTGTCGGCATAGTTGCCCGGCATTATGCATTTCACTTTTCTGGCACTCGCCGCTGCTGGGCTCTTGATGCTCGTTCAAACCACCGCGGCGGAGACGCAATTTAAGTATCCCGCAGCGCCGACCAGCAATCAGGTCGATGATTACGATGGCGTAAAAGTCGCGGATCCTTACCGGCTGCTGGAAAATCCGGACTCGCCCGAGTCGCGAGCGTGGATCGAAGCCGAGAACAAGATCACTTTCGATTTTCTAAAAACGATTCCGGAACGCGACGAAATCAAAAAACGGCTAACCCAAGTATGGGATTACGAGCGGTTCGGCGTGCCGTTCAAGGAAGACGGCCATTATTTCTTTTCGAAGAACACCGGTTTGCAAAACCAGAATGTGCTCTATACCACGACCAATTTTTCTGAGGCGCCGCGCGAATTACTCGATCCTAATTTGCTGGCGAAGGATGGGACGATCGCGCTGGGCGGACTTGATGTGACTGAGGACGCCGGGCTGATGGCCTATGGCCTCGCTAACGCTGGCTCCGATTGGCAGCAATGGAAGGTGCGCGATGTAACGACCGGCAAAGATCGACAGGACCTGCTGGATTGGGTCAAGTTCTCGAACGCGTCGTGGAAAAAAGATGGCAGCGGATTTTTCTACAGTCGTTACGACAAACCTGATGAGAAGGACAAGCTTCGCTCCCAGGTTTACAATCATAAACTCTTCTTCCACCAACTCGGCACGCCGCAGTCACAGGATAAACTGATCTACGAGCGGCCCGATCAGAAGGAATGGCTTTTCAATGCTGAAGTCACCGACGATGGCCGCTATCTCATCATAACCGTGCAGCGCGGTACCGATCCAAAGAACCGCATCTTTTACAAAAACCTGGCCGACCCGAATTCCAAAGTCGTTGAGCTCTTAGACAAGGCCGACGCTGAATACAATTTCATAGACAACGAAGGGCCGGTATTTGTTTTCCGGACGAACCTGGACGCGCCGCTGGGCCGCATCATTTCGATCGACACCAGCAAAGCCCTGAAGATTGACGAGCTGATTTCAGAATCGAAAGATAAACTCGAAGCGGTCAGCTCCGTGGGAGAGCGCTTCGTTGCGGTCTATTTACAGGACGCACACAGCGCGGTGAAGTTGTTTAAACGCGACGGGTCGCCTGATGGAGAGATCGCATTGCCGGGGCTCGGTACTGCCGCCGGTTTCACGGGAAAACGCAAAGACAGCGAAACGTTTTACTCGTTCACCAGTTTCACCACGCCCACGGAAATTTTTCGCTACGATTTCGACAAGCACGCGAGCGAGTTGCTGTTCAGGCCGAAGGTGAAATTTAGTCCTGACGATTACACGACTGAACAGGTCTTTTACCAGAGCGCCGATGGCACGCGCGTGCCGATGTTTATTTCATACAAAAAGGGAATGAAACGAGACGGCCAGATGCCGACTTACCTTTACGGCTATGGCGGTTTCGATATTTCCAGCACGCCGTCGTTCGCGCCGGCTAACCTGGTCTGGATGGAAATGGGCGGTATTTACGCTGTTGCGAACCTGCGCGGTGGTGGCGAGTACGGCGAGAAATGGCACGAGGCCGGAATGCTTCACACGAAGCAAAACGTGTTCGATGATTTCATCGCGGCCGCGCAGTACTTAATCGATAACAAGTTCACATCGACACAGAAGCTCTCGATTGGCGGCGGCAGCAATGGTGGATTGCTCGTAGGCGCCTGCATAACGCAACGTCCCGATCTTTTCGGCGTCGCTTTGCCAAACGTTGGTGTCATGGACATGCTGCGTTTCCAGAAGTTTACGATCGGTTGGGCGTGGACTTCGGATTACGGGAGTGCCGATAAGCCGGATGACTTCGCCTATCTTTACGCGTACTCGCCGCTCCATCACATCGCCAAAGATTGTTGCTATCCGGCGACGCTCATCACGACCGCCGATCACGACGATCGCGTAGTCCCCGCGCACAGCTTCAAATTCGCCGCGACACTCCAGGCAGCACAAGGATGCGATAAACCGACTTTGATTCGAATCGAAACCAAGGCCGGTCACGGCGCCGGGAAGCCGACAACGAAAATTATCGAAGAAACCGCCGACCGCTGGGCGTTCCTCGTCAAAGAACTCGGGCCGAAGGTTTCGAAGTGACCGGCGCTTTTCGCGCTAGGCAGCGATCTGACCGAGAACGGCTCGTAGTTCGTGAAAATCCACGGGCTTGGTCAAGTGAAAATCGAAGCCAGCTTCCTTGCCACGCTCAATGTCATCAGGCGCTCCAAATCCGGTCAGCGCCACGGCTTTAACTGGCTGTTTTCGCTTGGCCTCGGCAACCAGATCATAGCCGCTGCCGTCCGGCAGCGCGATATCGGCCAGGACGACGTCAAAATCTTTTGAACCGATAATTTTCAGCGCGCTCTCCGCATCATCGGCCACGGAAATCTCGTGTCCGAAATGCGTGAGCAAATTGGATAAGGCTTGCAGTGTGTCGCCATGGTCTTCGACGACCAGGATGCGCAAGCTTTTACCTGAGTATGAATCTTTCGTTCGATCCTCGTTCATTTTCGCGTTCCCCGGGCGGGAATCCGTACACCGGAATTGCCGTGCCGTCCAATTTCACTGAGAAATCAAAGATCGGTTGTCAGACTTCTCCTGGTTGTATGGCCGGGTAAGATCGACAGTTGTGGCTGATAAGGAGATCGCTGAGTTGAGCGGTGCACGCCTGCGCGGCACCAGGTTCGTTTACATCGCGGCGTTGTTCGCCGCATTGGGCGGTCTCCTGTTCGGCTATGACACAGGCGTCATCTCTGGCGCCCTTATTTTTATCAAGCGCGAATTTGGCCTAACGACTGCAGCCGAGGAAATCGTTGTGAGCGGGGTTTTACTGGGTGCAACCATTGGCGCGATCTTTGGTGGAAAAGCGGCCGATCTTTTTGGCAGGCGAAGAGTCTTGCTGGTGACGGCGGCGATCTTCGGTATCGGCGCGCTCGCTAGCGCCGTGGCGCCATCGCCCCCAATCCTGATTGTTAGCCGCGTCGTTCTCGGCTTGGCGATCGGGCTCGCCTCAACAAACGTTCCGGTCTATCTGTCCGAAGTCGCGCCTCCGCACGCGCGTGGTTGGGTTGTATCGCTTTTTCAACTCGCCGTCACCGTCGGCATCGTGGTCGCGTATCTGACTGATTACGCGTTTGCCGGCGTTGAAGGGTGGAGATGGATGCTTGGCCTTGCCGTCGCACCGGCGCTGGTTTTCGGCACCGGCATGTTTTTTCTGCCGGAAACTCCGCGGTGGCTTATTCGTGGCGGTCATCATGAAGTTGCGCATCGGGTTCTCCTGCGGATCCGAGGGCACTCCGGCGTCAACGTCGAGATCGAAGAGATCAAGGCAAGCCTGGCGCAGCAAGCTGAAAGCGGACACTGGACCGATCTGCTGCATCGGCAGGTCCGACCAGCTCTCGTGGTTGGACTGGGCCTCGCCATTTTCCAACAAATCACCGGCATCAACACGGTAATTTATTATGCGCCGAGAATTCTTCAGACCGCCGGATTTAATTCCGCTTCGGGTGCAATTCTGGCGACCGTGGGTGTTGGCATTGTAAATGTTGGCATGACAGTCATCGCGATGTATTTGGTGGATCGCGCAGGTCGCCGGCCACTGCTGCTTATCGGTATCACCGGCATGATTGTCACGCTTGGCGTGCTTGGCTTGAGTTTCCGATATCCATCGGGTCAACTCGCCTGGATCGCCGTGATTTGCCTGATGGGTTACGTCGCCTCATTTGCAATCGGTCTGGGACCGATCTTCTGGCTGTTGATCGCCGAGATTTATCCGCTAAAAATTCGCGGTGTCGCCGAGGGGACCGCGGCCACATTCAACTGGGCCTCGAATCTGATCGTCTCGCTTACCTTTCTGACGCTAGTCGAAAAACTGGGCGCGAGCTCGACATTTTTCCTCTATGCGCTGGCGTCAGTCGCGTCGTGGCTCTTTGCCTATTGTTTCGTTCCTGAAACAAAGGGACGCACTTTGGAACAGATCGAAGCGTTCTGGAGAGAAAGGCATCTTGCGCGGCAAACGGTTGCCCGGCCTTCGTAGGCCAATCTCTGTTTTTCCTTCTAAAACCCATAGGCTTACTTCCAAGCTAAAACTTGTAGATTAAGGCGACACTGGCGTTGTGTTCCCTTAACTGGGCTTCGCTATTACCGGTGAAATTGCTAATGCCGCCGAAGCCTGGAGGGTGATCAAAATCAATTCCGCCAAGATCGACATATTGGTATTGCGCTCTCGCGCTCCAGTGAGAGTTGAGTGCGTACTCCAAGCCGCCACCGACCATCCAACCGACGTTTGTTTCTATTTGCTTCCCACCTTCGTCAAAAAAGAAGGTGAGACCACGGATGCGTTGGAAAAGATCGAGATCACCAATGGCGAGTCCACCGGTCACATAAGGCAGCCACTTGCCAAAGGAGTAACCGATCCGCGGTCCAATCGTAACCAGATAATGTGTTTTGAAAGATGTCTTGATATTGAAATCCCCTGCCGCCGGGGTGCGAAAAATCCCGCTTTTCATCTGAATTACGCAGCCAGAGATAACCGCCGGCTGCTTCCAAGCCCACGACCCAATTGTTGGTGAATTGATAATTGTAGCCGATCAGACCACCGGCTTCCGCACCGCTCGCATCCAGATTATCCGGAGCATGCGCCTCCACCACGTTGCGATCCTCGGGACGAAAATTCCAATCTCCGCCTAGGCTAAGATCCATAGGAGTGCTTCCAAATTTATAACCGCCGAAGGCGCCGACGTAGAAACCAGTCCACCGGGGAGACGGCGGGGGCGGAACAACCTCCTTTATTTCCTTGTCCGAATATCTTTCCGGGCCCGCGTACGCCAGTGCGAAGACCGCGTATAACATCGCCACGACTAAAGATATTTTCTTCATGGATGCGGGTTTTACACGGCCCAGAAGATTGGTCAAGTCACAGCCCACTTCTCCATCAGCCACGAAATTTGGGACTTCGAATTTCTATGATCGGATTTTCTCGCGCCTATGCGGCTTTGTGAGATCGAGGAGCGGGCCGATGGGCACAATTCGGGTCGGATTAATTTCAGTGTGGGTCATGTAATAATGACGCTTGATGTGATCGAAATTGACCGTGTCGGCAATTCCTGGCTGCTGATATAAATCCATCAAATAGCCCTGGAGGTTCGAGTAATCGATGATGCGGCGCAGATTGCATTTGAAGTGTCCGTAATAAACGACGTCGAACCGGATGAGCGTGCAGAAAAATCGCCAGTCGGATTCGACGATCCGGTCCTCGAAAAGAAAACGGCTCTTTGACAAGCGTTCCTCCAATTGATCGAGCGCTTCAAATAGTTTTCGGCAGGCGACTTCGTATGGCCGCTGGCGCGTCGCGAAACCAGCTCTGTAAACGCCGTTGTTCACGTTGTTGTGCAAAAAGCTGCAAAGCTTCGCATGCTCGGCTTCGAGCTCGCTCGGGAAGAAATCTAGATCCTTGTTCCGGGCGAATTCATTAAACGCCGTATTGAACATGCGGCAGATATCGTCCTCCGAATTATTCACGATCTTTTTCGTCTCCTTGTCCCACAGGACTGGCACGGTGACGCGCGCGCTGTAGTTAGGATCGGTCGCTTTATAAGCTTCGCTCAAAAAATGGAAGCCGGTGATCTGATCGGTTGATTCAAACGGCGTGCCCGGCGGAATTTCGGGATCGCGAAACGCCCAGCCATTCTCGTCCCGGATCGGATCGACAACGGTCATACCGATTGCTTCTTCCAGTCCCTTTAACTTTCGAAAAATGACTGTGCGACTGGCCCACGGGCAGGCCAGCGAAACATATAGATGATACCGACCCGCCGCGGCGGGGTAGGGGGTAGATCCATCGTTAGAGACCCAGTCGCGAAATGCATCTTGTTGTCGCTGAAATTCGCCGGACTTGGTCTGCTCGTCTGGAAATTGCGCGTTCATTTAACTGCGGAAAGAGTTAGCCACAAATAGACACGAATGAACATGAATGCATAGGCCAGCACGTTATGCGTGTCGATTCGTGGTCGGTCGCTCCCGTTGACAGCGAAAAGCGCCGATGATACCGTCGCGCGAATTTACGCGGAAGTCCGCAAAAGGCGGAGTCCGACAGAAATTTGCATACCGTGCTCAACAATCAGGTTTTGGTGCTTAACCGCCTGTGGCAGGCGGTCAACATCTGTTCGGCGCGTCGCGCCTTCGCGCTCGTGTATGCGGGACACGCCCACATTGTTTCGTCGGACGAGGCGAACAATTTCATGACGCACGATTTCGAAAGCTGGCGCGATTTGTCTGCCAACGCGCCCGACCACGAAGTCGTCACTACGATCTCGTTCAAGATCCGTATCCCGCGGGTGATTGTGCTTTTGGTTTTCGATCGGCTCCCAAAGAAGGAAGTTAAATTTACCCGGCATAACGTGTTCGAGCGCGACAAGAACACGTGCCAGTACTGCGGCGAGATTTTCGATCGCAGTGAACTCAATTTGGATCATGTCGTCCCGCGTGATCGGGGTGGTAATACCACGTGGGAGAACGTGGTTTGCTCTTGCATCCCCTGCAATACGCGAAAGGGCAACCGGCTCCCGCGCGAAGCCCACATGAGTTTGATCCGCAAACCAAAGCGACCGAAATGGCGGCCGTTCGTCCATGTTACTTTTGCCGCGCCACAACACGACCTCTGGAAACACTTTGTTGATCTTGCGTATTGGAACGTCGAGCTGAGCGACTGAACTCTCGTTTTAAGGAGAAGCTGCTTCGAGGCGTTGTTGATTATAACCCTTTAACGCATCCAGAATTGGTTGCGGGTAAACGCCAAGCCAGATTGTGGCAATGATTAACGCAGTGATCGCCAGACGTGACAGGCCGTTCACAGGGATCTTGTCGATCTTGGCAGACGATTGCCAATACATCGCGCGAATGACCTTGAGATAATAGTAAAAGCCGCAACCCACAGTGATGACTCCGACGACTACGAGCGCCGTCTGGTGCTGCAAAATTGCGGCATAGAAGATGAAGAACTTTCCCAGGAACCCTGCCGTGAACGGCATGCCGGCTAGAGAGACCATCCCAACCAACATCGCGAAAGCCAGAAAGGGCGATCGCTTCGCCAAACCATCAAAATCTGCAATTTGTTCGCCGGTTTGCTGGGCCACGATTATCAAAACTGCGAAGCTAAGAAGTGTCATGAGCAGATAGGCAACGAGATAAAAGCCCACGGCTGTAGCATCGAAACATGCCACACCGATCAGCAAATATCCGGCGTGTGCGATGCTCGAATAGGCAAGGAGTCGCTTCAGGTTTGTCTGCGGCAGAGCCGCAAGATTTCCATAGATCAAAGTCAGCAGCGCGATCACTACAATCAGTCGCTGCGTTTGAGGCAGTGCAAGGAATGGCTGCAAGACCCGAAGCAGCACGACGAATCCGGCAGCCTTGGACCCGACGGAAAGATATGCGGTCACCGGTGTAGGCGCCCCTTGGTAAACATCCGGCACCCAGAGTTGGAACGGCACCGCGGCGATCTTGAAACCGAGGGCCACCAAGACAAGCACCATGCCTAACAGTGCTGCGCTGCGATCGGTCGCTGGATTCGCGAGTGCGTCCGCGATTCGCTGGAGATTTGTCTGTCCGGTCACGCCAAAAATCCATGCAATCCCATACACAAGAAACGCCGTCGAAAGCGCGCTCAGCACGAGATATTTCGCGCCGGCTTCAAGAGTGAGTGGATTGCGCCTGGTGAAACTGACCAGCACGTAAAAGGAAATCGTCACCAGCTCCAGCGAAACAAAGATGAAGACGAAATCGATTGCTGACACGAGGTACATCAGCCCAACACATGTGAAAATGGGCAGCGCGAAAAATTCGCCAAGACCCGCCTGCAACGTCGCGCCAGGAAAAGAAGTGCGTAGTACCGGCGCGTAGTCGGTCATCAGAATTAACACGAAGATTGTGGCAAGAAGTGAGAATTGCTTGAAGAAGATCGACAGGCGATCTGCGGTGTAAAAGCTCCAGAAACCGGTTGCCTGAACAGGCGATCCATTGGGAGCTATGAAAAAGCTCGCCACGAGAACCAACGTGAGACCGGCAATTGCCGCGAAAGCCAGGATCCGTCTATCAATTTTTGTGGCAAACGCTTCTACCAACAGGATCACCATCCCGAGTACCAGCACTGCGATCTCTAGTTCCGGCGCAGTGATCATGGTCGCCTGACAGCAATCTGCTGAATGTTGTAGCCGCCTCGCTGCGTCGAGGCGCTCACACGACGTGGGTCCACGGAACACGGCGACACAGCGCCGTGGCTACAGCGCTCCATATCTGTGAGATGGCGGTCGGTAGTGAGATAAGTGCCGAACGCGGGCATTACGATTCGCACAAAGTATTGCGGAAAAAATCCGTAGCAAAGGAGCGCGCCAACCAGCAATGCGACTGGGACGCGCAACACCGGCCGAAGATCAATCAATTCCTTCCACCGGTCACTCATCGCGCCCATGAATGTCTTGCGATAGGCGCGCAGCATGTAAATCGTCGAGATGACCACTCCCCAAAGCGCAAGCACCGTCGCGATTTGGAAGAGGTGAAAGTGATCCAGCTCCCACCCGTTCTTGAACGCACCAAAAAAGATCATGATTTCGCCGGCAAAGTTCGCGAGACCGGGCAGACCGATCGCAGCGAATACGCCAAAACCAAAAGCGAGGCTGGCAAAGGGCATCACTTTGGCAAGGCCGCCCAGTTCATCAAAAACCAGCGTGCCGGTGCGCTGCCGCAGTTCTCCCGCGAGCCCGAAGAGCAACGCAATCGACAGGCCATGAGCGAATATCAAGATAACAGCACCGGTACTGGAGAGGATCGTAGCGCTCGCGATCCCCAGGAAAATATAACCCATGTGCATCACGCTTGAGTAGCCCAGCATCCAGTCGAGTCGTTTCTGGGCGATGGTGACGAAGCCGACGTAAATGATGTTACCGAGCAGCAACACAACGAGGAGGTTTACCCAGTAATGCGCGCCCTCGGGGAGCAGAGGGATTGCCAGCCGCAACAGACCGTACAAGCCAAATTTCTTTAACACGCCAGCATGCAGCATTGCCGCTGGCGCAGGAGCCGAGGCGTATGCTTCTGGCGCCCAGGTGTGAAATGGAAAAAGCGAAATAAGAATTCCAAAACCAATAAGCAGCAGCAGATAAACATGATGTTGCGCGTCCGCTGTGATTTGGCCGAGGCGGGCGGCCGCCTCCAGCGCGCGAATATCAAAGCTGCGCGACGAGGCGGGAAAGCTTTGATAAAGCAGAATCAATCCAAGCAACAAAATGAAGCTGCCAATTGCCAGATAGATGGTGATCTTCCACGCTGCTGCGACACGATTTCCGCTACCCCAGATCCCGATCAACAAAAATGTTGGAATGAGCGCAAGCTCGTGAAAAGCGTAAAAGAAAAATAAATCGATTGACGCAAACGCGCCGATTGCGCTGCCTGAAATGAACAACAGGCAGGCGTAGAACGCGTTCTCGTGTCTCTCGACAGTGCCTGTAAACCAAACGGCGGCCAGTGTGACGATCGTGGCGAGTAATATCATGACGAGGCTCAAGCCATCGATTCCTGTCGTGAAACTCAGGTGCCACTCTGGAGATATCGTAAAGGAAGTAACATGCTGAAAATCGTGTTGGCCCGGTTGAAAGGAGGCGAGGAGAAACAGCGCCGTTGCGAATGCCAAAACCGATGCGGCTAGGGCCGTCTTACGGGAAGGCGCACCGGCCATGATTAAAATGGCTGCGACGATTGGGCAGAAAATGACAAATAAAACCATTAGCGGAAAACGGCGAAGTAGATCACGGACACAACCCCCAGTCCGAACAAAAACGCGTAGGCTTGCAGATTCCCGACCTGAATCAGTCGCAGCAGCGCGCCGACCCCCCAAGTTCCGCGGCTACTGCCATCAACTACCCCGGTATCAATGATCCATCGATCAAAGAAAGCCGAGATGTGCGCGAGCAGTTCTTGTGTCCAGTTAATCAGCCAGGCGTAAAATTCGTCGAAGTAAAACTTGTGGCGTAAAACCTCGATCTCGATCGGTTCGTTCGCTCGGTTGCGGTAAATGCCAATCGCCAGTCCGCTGCCAGCGATCAGTGCCCCGAACGCAAGGACAGGAACCAGGAGACCGGTTTCCTTTTCTATCGGAAGCGCGAGAAAGTTTCGCGCGAAGAATCCAAACCCGCCCAACGCGGCAAGAATGGCGAGCACGATCAACGGACCGGTCATCACGAGCGGTGATTCCCTGCTTTGCCGTGCAACTTCACTGCGCGTGTCACCGAAAAAGACGATGACCAGCAACCGCACTACGTAAAAGGCTGTTAGAAATGCGGTAAACAGTCCCACAATAAAAATCGGTGTGTTGCGTTCATAAGCGAGCGCGAGGATTGCGTCCTTGCTGAAGAATCCGCTGAAAGGAGGACAGCCTATCAGCGCCAGCGCGCCAATAGCGAATGTGACGAATGTGATTGGAAGCTTCCGGGAAAGTCCTCCCATTTTCCAGATGTTCTGCTCGTGATGAAGCATCACGATGATGGAGCCAGCACCAAGAAAGAGGAGCGCTTTGAAAAACGCATGGGTAAACAGATGAAACATGGCAGCGTCGTTCGAGGCGAGACCGACAGCCATAATCATGTAACCAAGCTGCGAAAGCGTTGAATAAGCCAGAATGCGCTTAATGTCGTTTTGCTGCGTTGCGATTAATGCGGCCATGGCAGCGGTTATCGTGCCGATCCACGCCACGACTAGAAGCGCAGATTGTGACGCCTGAATGACGAACGCGACCCGAACCAGCATGTAAACACCCGCTGCCACCATTGTCGCAGCGTGGATGAGTGCCGAAATTGGCGTCGGGCCTTCCATCGCATCCGGTAGCCAGACGTGCAACGGAAACTGCGCTGACTTACCAACCGCTCCGCAGAAGATCAAAAGCGCGGCGATTGTAACGAATCCCGGGTGACTCGCGAAAATCGCCATCTTCGGCGCAACCTCCGAGAATACGATGGAACCGGTCGCCATCCAAACCATCAGGATTCCGATCATGAAACCGAAATCGCCGATTCGAGTGGTGATGAACGCCTTGTTGGCTGCATCCGCGGCAGCATCGCGATGGAACCAGTGCCCGATCAAAACATAAGAGGTGAAACCGACCAATTCCCAAAAGATGAAGAGCATGACGAAATTGTTCGCGAGAACGATGCCGAGCATCGCGAACATGAAGAGCGAAAGCGCCGCGAAATAACGCGATTTACCTTCGTCATTTCGCATGTAACCCAGCGAATAGATATGGATCGTCGCTCCGACACCGGAAACGACGAGGAGCATCGTCTTGCTTAATTGGTCCAGCGTAAAGCCGAGCGGTACCTTAAACGCGCTGCCGATATCGATCCAGGTGAACTCAGCCGCCGTGAGACCGGACTGCGTGAAGATCAAACAACTGCACATGAAACTCACAAGCACGGCCGCGATGGAGATAAAACCGCTTACCGTCTTCCATCTCAGCGTAAAGAGTACGATAACGACAGCGCTAGCCAGCGGTGTAAGGAGAATGATCCACGGTAAAATTGAATTCATTAGATCGCTTAAAATTTCAGACTGCTGATGTCGTTGACGTCCGTGGTCTGTCGCACCCGGTAGAGCGCTACGAGGATGGCCAGGCCCACGGCAACTTCGGCGGCGGCAACTGTGATGATGAAGAAGACGAACACTTGTGCGTTGTAATCCGGTAGTCCGGTTGGACCAACGCGGAACCGCGAAAACGCAACGAGCGACAGGTTTGCCGCGTTCAACATCAGCTCAAGCGACATGAGAATGATGATGAGATTGCGGCGCAACATTACTCCGGCGAATCCGATGGTGAAAAGAATGCCGCTTACGATTAGATAGTCGCCGAGTGTGATCATGTTATCGAGGCTCGCGTTTGCTCAAAAGCACGACGCCAATAGTCGCCACCAGGACGAGAACACCGACGATTTGAAACGGCAGATTGTAATTCCCAAAGAGTGCCGCGCCGATATTCCGAACATCGTCGATTGTGGAACCCGGCAACGGCGGAAACGTCCTGTGCGCGATTTTAAAATGCCCGACTACAGACAGGATCTGGCCTAACAAGATCAGCGCGACTGCGAGTCCCGCAGCGGACGTTAGCCAGTTGATCCTGCGTCCCTCTTCGGCGCGAAGATCGAGAAGCATGATGATAAAAAGGAAAAGCACCATCACAGCCCCTGCGTAAACGAGCACTTGAATGATTCCTATAAAATAGGCGTTTAGCGACATAAACAGCGCCGCGAGACCGAGGAATGACACGACCAAGCTCAGCGCGCTCGCCACGGGATTGCGGTTGATGACGACGGCTGCTCCGAAGATCAGCGTCAGCAAAGCAAAGATCCAAAACAGGAGAGGCGACATGGGTTATTGGAGTAATGGAGTAGTGGAGTAATGGAGAGATGGATTCTTGTCCCTGGCCGGTTCCCCATTATTCCAACACTCCATTACTCCAGTTCTGCTTACTTCTTCTTGTTCCATTTCAACACGACGCCGTGCATTACTCCGCCGATCTCAAGAAGCTTTTCCTTGTGATGCACCATCTCTGCGCGCGTGTAGCCGGTAATGGCGTAATCCTTGCGCAGAAAAATCGCCTGCTCGGGGCAAACCTCTTCGCACATTCCGCAAAAAATGCAGCGGATCATGTCGATATCGAACGCTTCAGGAAATTTCTCGACTTTGGCGAACCGATCGGTCGGAGGGATCTCTCCCGGGATAATTTTGATTGCGCGGGGCGGACAAATGAACTCACAAAGCTGGCACGCGACGCAACGCACACGTCCGTCTTCATCACGGACGAGCGCCGGCGCACCGCGGTAATAGTCCGGCAAGTTGCCGTCCCATTTTTGCTCGGGGTACTGCATCGTAACTTTCGTTCGCCCGAGCAGCAGATTTTTGAAATGCTTAAACGTGATGGCCAGACCAGCGGCGATGGCAGGCAAATACAATCGCTCGCGCCAGTTCAGCTTTGGTCGTGGAACAGTGACAGTCATTTGTAAGATTGCTCACGAAATACACGAAAGGACACGAAAGAACTCAAATCAGTTTTGACAATTTTTCGCGTCATTGCGTGTGTTTAGTGGGCGAAAGGAATAATCGCTGCGACCAGAAAGATGTTAACGAGCGCAATCTCGAAGAAGAAGAGCCAGCCGAGACGCATTAATTGGTCATAGCGAAATCGGGGGAGGGTCCATCGCACCCACATGAAAACGAAAATGATGATGGCCACCTTTGTGAAGAAAACTGCGATGTTTATCAGGCCGAAGATCCACCCGTGAGAGCCGTCGGGAATTCCCGGAAAATGCCAGCCGCCGAAAAACAACGTCACGATCACCGCGGATCCACTGATCATCGCGGCGTATTCGCCAAGAAAATACAAAGCGAACTTCATGGAGCTGTATTCGGTGTTGTAACCGCCGGCGAGTTCCTGTTCGGCTTCGGGAAGATCAAAAGGCAGCCGGTTTGTCTCGGCAAAAATGGCGATCGTGAAAACGAGGAATGAAATAATCATTGGAATGGCGAGCAACCATTTCCATGGATTTGTCCAGTCGCCGATAAACGGTACGATGAACCATCCGTGTTCAATCTGGTAGCGCACCACAGTGGTCAGACGCAAATTGCCGACCAGCAAAAAAATGGGTATGGCTGCAAGACCGAGTGAGAGCTCATAAGAGAGCATCTGCGCACTGGAACGGATACCGCCTAGAAACGGGTACTTGGAATTCGACGCCCATCCGCCAATGACGATTCCGTAAACGCCTAGCGAGGCGACGGCGAACACGAACAGAATTCCGATGTTCACATCGGCGATTACCATTGGGACTCCGAACAGCGTGCTGCCAAAAGGGACAACGGCGATGGTGATGATGGCCGGCATGACCGCCAGACAGGGTGCAAGCCAGTAATAAAACGTGTTTGCAGCGCGCGGCGTGAAATCTTCTTTCAGCAGCAATTTAAACATATCGGCAATCGGCTGAAGAAGACCAGCCGGCCCGACGCGATTCGGTCCGAGGCGATCCTGAATCGCTGCGCTCACCTTTCGCTCCGCAAAAACCGCGTAGGAAACCATTGTCAAAATCACGACAAGAATCGCGACAATTTTCAGCAGCGACGTGATTACAAAAAAGGAATTCATCGTGATCCTGGACCCTAATGGGTTTCCGCAGCTGCAGCGTTACGGACTTCATCCAGCTGTTGCCGGACGCCGCGGCGTCTCGCCTGCATCGCGACGGCCTGCTCGATTGCTTCTTCGTCCTTTGGATGTACTGACGGCAATTCGTCCATTTTTAAAATGTGCACCCCGAGGTCGCCGACCCTGTTCAAACTTAATCCGGCAAATTGCGGCACTGTCTCGCTGATTCGGCGAAAAACATCCTCGATGGAAAGAATAGAGTCGCCTCCGCCGATTGCCTGCAGCAAATCCCGCAAAATCTCCCAATCGTCGCGCGCGTTGCCGGGCGGGCGCACGGCGCGATTCAATCGTTGCAATCGCCCCTTGCCAGTGATCATCGAGCCGCGCTTTTCGGCGAACCCGCACGCGGGCAGAACGACCGTTGCTTTTTCGGTCGCTTCATTCGACAAAATATTCATCGTGATCAGCACAGGGAGTTGCGCCAGTTGCTCAATCGGTACGCCCAAATGCATCGCGTTTTCCTTCAAAATCAGCAGCGCCTTGATTTTGCCTGATTTGACGGCTTCTGAAATCGCAACAAGATTCGCGCCCGGTTCCGACTTCGATCCGAGAATGAGCCGTGCACCATTTGTATTTGGATTGCGATCTTCGCTAAGCAGGATGCTATCACCAGCCTCGCGCCGTGGGACGATGTCGATCCATTGAGCGCCCAACGATTTTGCCAATTGCGCCGTGAGCCAAAGCTCTTCGTTCGTCATCCGGCCGGACGCGATGATGGCAATTTCCTGCCCGGAGAACTGTTTTAGCTGCAGCGCTGCCTGGGCAATCGCGGTCGACCAGTCGGTGTAGGCCAGGTGTCCCTCCAGAAAGATTTGCGGATCGAGCAAACGGTTTTCGGCTTCGAGATATTTGAAGTTGAGTCGTCCGTAATCGCACATCCAGCACGAGTTGACATGATCGTTCTCGCGCGGCGTCTGCCGGTAGATCACGTCCTCTCGTGTACCGATGATAGTGTTGCAGCCTGTGGCGCAACCGGTGCAGATGCTTTTGGTCTCCTTCAGGAACCAGACGCGCATCTTGAAGCGAAAATCGGTGGAAGTCAGCGCGCCCACCGGACAAATATCGACCGTATTTAGCGAATAATTATTTTCCAGGCGCTTGCCGGGATACGCAGTCAGCACCGTGTAACTGCCGCGATCGACGAACCCGAGCACGTCGTCGTTTGCGATCTCCTGGCAAAAACGAATGCAGCGCGAGCAGAGAATGCAGCGTTCGTCATCGAGCGTCACACGCGGCCCGAGCACGACATTTTTCGGTTTCTTGACTTTATTTTCGAGAAAACGCGATTTGCTCATGCCGAAATCGACGCTGAATTCTTGCAAGCGACATTCGCCAGCCTGATCGCAGATCGGGCAATCAAGCGGATGATTGATGAGAAGGAATTCCATCACGCCGCGCTGGCATTCCTTTACCAGAGCAGAATTTGTCCTGACGCCCATCCCTTCAGCGATATCTTGCGCGCAGGAGATTTGCGGCCGGGGCATCCAGTTGATGATCGGTTTGTTGTCAGCGCCAAGCTCTGGTTTGCGATCCGGTCCGAGTCTTGGAAATCCCATCTCGATCAGGCACATCCGGCAATTGCCCGGTGAACTTAGCTTCTTGTGATAACAATAACGGGGCACAAAACTCCCAGCCTGTTCGCAGGCTTCGATCACGCGTGTGCCTTTTGGAAATTGGTGCCACACATCGTCAATCTGGACGTTCAGGAGCTGCGGCGATGGAGCTGGATCGGACATTTATCTTGGTTTTGATTTAAATCGTGCCCGCGGCTCCAGCTTTTTCCCAGCCCGGGTCATGCGCCATGGGAACTGTAGGAATCGTTTCCTTTTCAATTAGTTCTTCGGACGTGTATTCCGGCGGCAGCGGCGGCGGCATCGGTTTTTGAGCGCGAGCGGCGAATTCTTCCGGAAATTTCTGGACAAAGCTCTGCGTTGGCCAAGCACATGCCTCGCCAAAAGCGCAGATCGTGCGTCCGGCGATATTGTCGCCAACGGTCTTCAGCGTGTGTGGATCTTCCGTGACACCGCCGCCGCGCAACATGCGATCGGTGATTTTCTTCATCCAAAGCGAGCCCTCGCGGCACGGTGTGCACTGACCACAGCTTTCGTGTGCATAGAATTCGTTGATGTTGTTGAGGACCCAGACCACGTCGCGGGAATCATCCAGCACGATGACGCCGCCGGAACCGGCCATGGAACCGGCTGCGGCGAGCGAATCGAAATCCATCGGGATTTCGTCGATCGACATCTCGCGTTCGATCGTTGATCCGTCTGGCTGATGTTCTTTGAGTTTGAATCGTTCATCGGCCCGCAGGACCTTCGCGGAACTTCCACCTGGTATGACTGCCTTTAGTTTGTGGCCAGGTTTTAATCCGCCGGCCATTTCATAAATAAGCTGACCCATGGTCACGGCTCCGACTTCAATTTCAAAATAACCGGGCCGCTGTACGTCGCCGCTTACACACACGATTCTTGTGCCCGTATTGTTGGGCCGGCCCAGGCGGGCATACTCCGCGCCGCCCATCGCGATGATGTGTTTCACGTGACAAAGCGTTTCCACGTTATTAACGATCGTCGGGCACATGTAGAGGCCCAGCACGGCTGGGAAATAGGGCGGCTTGATTCGTGGATAGCCGCGTTTGCCTTCCAGTGATTCGATCAGGCCGGTCTCTTCGCCGCAGATGTAAGCGCCTGCCCCGCGATGAATGTACACCTCGGCGTCAAATCCAGTGCCAAGAATGTTTTTCCCAAGAAAATTATGTTCGCGCGATTGTTCGATGGCGCGTTCAAGGATTTTCGCCCCTTCCGGGAATTCACCTCTGATATAAATGTAGGCTGCGCGGGCATTCAATGCGAAGCAGGAGATCAGAATTCCCTCCAACAGCTGATGTGGATCCTCGTGGATGATGTAGCGGTCCTTAAACGTGCCCGGCTCAGATTCATCGGCATTACAGATCAGATACACCGGTCGTTTTTCGTCCGGTTTGATGAAGCTCCACTTTAACCCGCACGAAAAACCCGCTCCACCACGGCCACGCAACCCCGAGTTTTTGACTTTGTTGACAATCTCGGCGCGGGACATTGTCAGCGCTTGCTTCAATTGCTCGTAACCGCCGGCGCGCAGATAACAGTCGATGTCTGGGGTCCAATCGTCGCGTCCGAGGTCCTTAAAAATCAATCGGTGCTCCAAGGCGTGCGGAGGTATTCGATGTCCGATTTTTGGTGTTTGATTTCGGAGAAGCTCCGTGACGGAATCGGGGCTAACGTTTTCGTGCAACTCCTCGTTTACCATGCAAACGGGCGCGGTGCCGCAACTGGCAAGGCATTCAACGAACTCGACGCTGTAATTTCCGTCGGGACTAAGGGAAATTGGATCATGCATTCCCTCTCCATGTCCGTCGCGATTGATTCCGGTCGCCGCGCATAGATTTTCCATTAACTGATAGCCACCGGCCATTGCACAGCTGAGGGTGCGGCAGACGCGGATGTGCGTTTTGCCGGCGGGTTTCTGACGAAACATCGGATAAAAGGTGACCAACTCGAGAATGTTAATCGGCTGGAGCCCAAGCTTTGCTGCGATCCAGGTTACGGCGTCATCGCTGATGAAACCGAAATGTTCCTGCCACAAATGAAGCAGTGGCATCGCCGCGCTGCGCCGGTGCTCATGCGGGTAGCGCGCGATTGCCGCATCCATTTTCCGCTCCAACTCGGCGGGGACGCGCGTGTTCGTCGAGTCCACGATAGCGCGATGTCTAATTGGACAATGTGCTCTCCTTGGACTGCACCTTGTCGTCTTTGAAAACAACCGTAACCGAGTCTTTGCCCTGCCGGTAAACGTAGGTCGTTCTTTTCATGATAACGAGATCTTCGTTGTTGATGGAGGTTGGATGCCCCAGGATCGATTCCACCTGTTTCTTCGACATTCCCTCTTCTACCTCGTCCACATTGGCTTTCGTGATTCGTTTGCCCGGACTGCACGAAACTCCGAGCGCGAGAAGAATCACGAGCAAAAATCGAGATATGGATCGCAGCATATTCATCTGTCGCATTCTCCCATGACGAAGTCCAGACTACCAAGCACGGCTGGTACGTCGCTCACCATGCAACCTGGAAGAAGCTCAGGCAGAATACTTAGGTTCACAAATGACGGCGCCCGAATCTTCAGGCGATAAGGCACTCCTCCACCTCTGCTGTTGATGTAAAAGCCCAGCTCGCCCTTTGGATTTTCCGCCGCGAAATAGACTTCGCCCGGGGGAGCGTCAAGTCCCTCCGTTACCACAATAAAATGATGGATCAACTCTTCCATCTTGGTCATGACCCGCGATTTGGGCGGCACCATGTTTTTCCAGTCAGCAACATTGATGGGGCCGTCCGGTAATTTATCTATTACCTGACGCAGAATCCGAACGCTCTGGCGCATTTCCTCGATTCGCACCAAATAGCGATCGTAACAATCACCAACACTGCCGATCACCACGTCAAAATCGTACTGCTCGTAGTCGAGATAGGGATGTTTGCGGCGTAAGTCGTACGCGATCCCGCTGCCGCGCAAATTGGGCCCCGAGAGGGCATAAGCGATCGCGCGTTCCTTCGAGATAACCCCAATGTCTTTCGTTCGATCGACAAAGATGCGATTGCGCGTAAGCAACTTATCGCATTCGTTCAGGCTGGGAGCGAATTCATCGAGGAATTTGTTGAGTTTTGGAATGAAACTTTCGGGAAGATCGCGGATCTGTCCTCCTACCCGCGTGTAGGAGGTGGTGAAGCGGGCGCCGGTTAACAACTCGAAAAGATTATAAAGTTTTTCGCGCTCGGTGAACATGTACAAGAAGACGGTCATCGCACCGAGATCGAGAGCCATGGCGCCGAGACCCAGTAAGTGCGATGAGATGCGCGAAGTTTCGCAACAAATCGTGCGAATGGCTTTGCCGCGCGCCGGGATTTCCCAGTCCATCAATTTTTCAACGGCAAGAGCGTAAGCAACGTTGTTCGAGAGCGGCGCGAGGTAATCCAGTCGATCGGTGTAAGGCACGAACTGGTTGTATTGCATGTTCTCCGCGATTTTTTCGTCGCCGCGATGTAGGAAGCCGATGTCTGGTGTCGCCTTGGTAATGATCTCGCCGTCGAGTTCTAGCACGAGTCGCAAAACGCCATGCGTGGCCGGGTGCGACGGCCCCATGTTGAGGACCATCTTTTCGCCAATGTCGCCATCGGTGTGGTGCAGCTCTGCATCCGCCGTGACGACTCGTGTCACGGGATCAGGCGATTCAATCTCACGTGTCGTGAAAGGCATGGAAAAAGTTACAAGATTACAACGTCACAAAGTAAAACCGATAATATTTACGCTGGCGAGTGAGCCAGAACGCGCAAGCAATTTCGGTACAGTGGTGGTAGGCCGCGACCGCCGGGCGCGCCGCGCCGCTGAACCGACGGCTCAGCGATCCGTCCCTACCATTTGCATTTGAATCGCCCGAAACAGACATCGATGGTGGAAATCGTATGAAGAAAGTCGCGCTGCTTTTCGCCGGCCAGGGCGCACAAACCGTCGGGATGGGACGCGACCTTGCCGAAGAATTTCCCACCGCAGGTGATCTGTTTCAGAGAGCGGATGACGTTCTCGGGCGAAAACTGAGCGAAATTGCGTGGAGCGGACCGATTGAGGATTTGACCAAAACTTCGAATTGTCAGCCTGCACTTTTCGTCCACGGGCTCGCATGTTGGTCGGTCTTGCGTGAGCTTGCCGGTAATTTTCCAATTGGTGGCGCAGCCGGGTTGTCGCTGGGCGAGATGACCGCGCACGCCGCCGCAGGTACTTTCGATTTTGAAAATGGCTTGAAACTCGTGCAGCGGCGCGGCGAACTGATGGACGAGTCGTGCGAGAAAACGTCCGGGGGAATGGCGGCATTGATTGGCGCGGAAGAAAATGTCGTGAGACAACTGGCCGCGGACGAAGACGTCGATGTCGCAAATATCAACGCGCCGGGACAGATAGTGATTTCAGGCGAGCTTGCCAAAGTGGAGGCGGCGGTCGGCGTTGCGAAGGAATATGGAATTCGTCGTGCCACGATGCTCAACGTTGCCGGCGCGTATCACTCTCGCTTGATGGAAAGCGCATATGAGAAACTTGGCGCCGTGCTCCAACATGTTCCGATGCAACCACCGTCTTTCCCTGTAATCAGCAATGTGACAGGCGAGGAAGTGAAAACCCCAATTGAAATTCGTCGCGCGCTTCAGGACCAGGTCACCGGCACGGTGCGCTGGCTCGATTGCATGGAGCGGCTTGCCGCGCTTGGGTGCGATTTTTTCATTGAATTGGGGCCGGGCGGCGTGCTGGCAGGATTGTTTCGACGCACTCGCAAAGACATCGAGGTGATATCAGTCAGCGACGTAGAGTCCGTTCGGAAATGTATTGAGTTGCTGTAGCCGCCTCGCTGTGTCGAGGCGATTGGTCTTGGATAGAAGCACGGCGCGCCCGCCACGGCGGGCAAGCTCTGCCGTGGCTACAACGTCGACAATTGCGTGTTATCGCCCTAACCTTGATGAATGACATTTCTAGAACGTGTGGACGCGGACCTGAAAGAGGCAATGCGCGCCAAGGACACGACAAAACTAGGGGTCTTGCGGATGCTTAAATCTGCATTGAAATATGCCGCCATTGCTAAGTCAGGCGCGGAAGCCGAGATCAGTGACGCCGAAGCAGTACAGGTCATTCGCAAACAGGTGAAGCAACGCCAGGATTCCATTGAGAGCTTCGAGAAAGCCGGCCGCGCGGAACTAGTGGAAAAGGAGAAACAGGAACTCTCGATCTTGAACGGCTATTTGCCACAGCCAATGAGCGCCGATGAAATTTCGAAGGTCGTCCGTGAAACAATTGCAGAAACAGGCGCGACCTCGCGCGCACAAATGGGCGCGGTGATGAAAGCGCTGCAGGCGAAAGTAGCCGGTCGCGTTGACGGCAAAGCGCTGAGCGCTGAAGTGCAAAAGCAACTGCAATGAAGCAAACGCTCAACGCTCAACGCCGAGCGCTCTACGCCGAATGGCTGCCTTCTGAATTGGGCGTTGGACGTTGGACGTTGGGCGTTGGACGTTTTTGGTTTTGTCCATGCTGACTGCCATCATCGTCGCAGCCGGTGGCAGTCGCCGCATGGGTTTCGACAAGTTGTTCGCAACGATTGTTGGCAGACCGGTCATCGCACATACCATCGGCGCATTTGAGCGGGCCGGCTCTGTCGGTGAAATCATCGTTATCGGTCGCGAAGATCGACTTGATGAGATCAAAGCAATCGTCCGCGATGAAAATTTCAAAAAAGTCCGGTCGATCGTTCCCGGCGGTAAACATCGTCAGGATTCTGTTCGCGCCGGCCTGGATCATCTCGCGGCTGGCGCGAAATACGTCGCTGTTCACGATGCTGCTCGCCCGTTGATCACCCCGGAACAAATCGAGCGCGTCCTGGAGCAATGTCGGATGCACGCCGCTGCGAGTCTGGCTGAGCCAATCAGTGATACCCTCAAATATGCCGACTCCGAATTTTTCGTTACTGGCCCAGTAGATCGACATCAGCTGTATGCCATGCAAACACCACAAGTTTTCGAGCGGACGTTGATTGAGGACGCGTATCGAGCTGTCTACGCAGAGAATGTTTCGGTTACTGACGAGGTTTCAGCGGTCGAACGGCTCGGTCGCAAGGTTATTCTGGTTCCAAACAAAGACTTAAATTTCAAAATCACTTATCCGCGAGATTTGAATCTTGCGGAATTTGTTCTAACGCAACGAATCCGGGCTGCCGTAGATTAAGTCGGGCTACTCTGGCTCGGTGAAGGCTAAGCGACCATTGGATCGATGGGCACAAGCGGACGAATCAACTCGACTACGGATTCGACATCTTTGCGTCTGAAACGTCGGCCGCGTTTTCGAATCTTTGCCGTTTCAAGTTCGCTGACGCGGAAGAGCTGGCCGTGTTTCCAAACCCAGGCATCGGGATTATAAGGGCCGATGCGGCGCGGATCGGTCCAGGTATGGATCGACAACAAGTTGCGTGTCACAGCCGCGGCGATATGCATTGGACCGCTTTCCACGCTCATGACAAATCGCGCGACGCGAATAAGCCAGACTACCTGAAGCAGTGAAGTTTGCCTGGTCAGATCAACGCAATTTTCCGGTGTATTAATTCTGGCGCGCGTTTGCCCAACGAGCACCACGCGAGTTGGCGCGAGCGCACGGCAAAGTTCCTCGATCGCTGCGTTTGAAAGCGATTTGTCCTGACTGTGAGCGAAAGGATGAAGAAGAACGAATGGCGGATGTGCATCGAAGCGCGGCAGTGGATCTCCACTTGGAACCGAGCATCGAAGCGATTCGCCGGCCACGGCACCGGTGCATTCGGCCAAGTTCAGATAGCGCTCCACAGGATGACTGCGGCGATCCACACGGGCGATGCGGTCGTAAAGCCAGATCGCCGCCCCGCCGAGGGCGTGGCTCATCCCGCAGATATCTTTTGCACCGCTGACTTTTGCAATGAACACGCTTCGTAGCAGCCCGTCGAAATCGAGCGCGAGATCGGGTCGCAATTCCCGGGTTCTCTTTAACCACGCTAGTAAACTCTGCGCCGCACCAAGACTTCGGAGCTCGCCACGTGGAAGCAAATGAACATGATTTATATCAGGATTTCCCCGGAGCAGGGGAGCGAGCTCCGGATTGATGACCCATGTGATCTCAGCGTGCGGATGTGCTTCGCGAATCAATGCGATTGCGGGAAGCACATGAACGATGCTACCGAGCGGGCCAGACTTGATGATTAAGATGGATTTGGGGCTCAGGTTGCGTCCTTCGCCGACTAGCTTTCGCATAAAGCTAGGTTGAATCGAAAGGCATCAGTGGCCAGGAGAGTAATTGGGTCTTTGGGGTTCGTCGTCTGGCGTCAACGCCCAATTGCAAGCCGCTCGGCCAGGAGGCGCGGCAGACCTGCTTCGGCAATCTTCTTTTGCACGGCCGCGAGATCATATTTTACGCGAAACTGTTGGACGAGATTGTTCTCCGTGTCGTAAATGCAGTACGCTGCGCGCCAGTTTCCATCGCGCGGCTGGCCGACACTACCCATGTTGATGAAATACTTTTTGGCTGGTTCGATGCGAACGTGCTCGACTCTTTCCCTGCGAACATTTTCATCCCGAATAAATACCATCGGCACATGTGTGTGCCCGAAGAAACAGACGGTGGTGTGCTGGTAGGTGAAACTCGCGGCTGCATCGAGGTTATTAAAAACGTAGCCCCACTGCCCCGGCGTATCGAGCGTTGCGTGTACGATGGTAAAATCGTGCACACGTGTTTGCAGCGGTAACCCGCGCAACCATTCCTTGTCCCCTTCCGTTAAGCGATCACGGGTCCACGCAATGGCGCGCTCCGCGATTTCATTAAAATCGCCGGGTGGCGCGAGACGTGATGCCGCATCATCATGATTGCCTTTCACGACGGGGCAATCCAGTTCGCGAATGACTCTCACGCATTCGCCCGGGCTAGCGTTATAGCCGACCACATCGCCCAGACACACGAATCGCGTGCATTTTCGCCCGCGTGCGTCAGCCAACACCGCTTCCAATGCCTCGAGATTGGCGTGAACATCGCTGAGAATGGCAAAGCGCATAGAAGCCTGTTAACTCGTTAAAAAGTTGAAAGGTTACAACGAAATCGATTCGATGCTTCAACGATTTTAACGCTTCGACGTTTTTACGCTTGAAAGGCCTCATCGTTCAACTATTTAACGGGTCCGCCCTTCCTTTTCGGGAATTCGCTGTTCCTGAGGGATCTCGAGCTTGCCTTCCAGAAATTTCAGGCGTGAAATCAGAGTGGGCAACCGTTCCTGCTCGCCCTCGTCATATAGGCTGCGCAAGCGTTGATATGCCTCGCGCTCGTGCCCTTCCCAGTAGGAAAGCTCGTAAGCTGAGAAGCGCCGGTCGTACGTCGCTGCACCCGGCAAAGCCGCCGCCCTGGCGTAGAATTCTGAAGCGCGCCTGTGATCTTTGTATTTCTCCCTGTAAAGCCGGGCTAGCGCTTCGTACAGCTGAGGCCGATCGGGGTTATTTTTTATCCCGCGTTCAAGGAAATCTTTTCCGAGTCCGAAATATTCGCGCTGTGCTTTGACCCGTAACGCCAGCCTTGGTTGGGTCTGATCGTTCATGGCTGCTACGCTTGCATTCCACGCCATGTGCCATGCCGCCATATCCCAGAACAGGAGAACCCTGGGTTGAAGTGTCGTGATGTGCCGAAACAATAACAAGATCCTGCCCCATTCCGTGCGTTCCCATGCGGTGTGCGCCTGGATGAACAAGGCGTCGGCGACGATTGCTCGAAATCCGCTCAATGCAGCAACGAAACCGAGTTGCCCAATTTGTTCGCGAAGATCGAGATTAAATTCGACGCCGCGAAAATGTTCGTGGCGATGCAACGCCGTCAGGTTGCGTTCAATTGGAAATTTAATCCCCCCTAGCGCAACCAAAATCGCCAGCGCGACAAGGGTCCGTATCATAATTCCTTTCCGTAGAATACGAACGCCGCCAGCAACGTGTAGATCGTCGTGTAGAAAATGCCGAGCAGTGCTGTTTTAATGAAGAGCGCCAGTGAAATGGCCGTGCCGGCGACGATATCGTCTACCAGGTTGAAGGCCTGCAGGTCCGGAAATAACAGGGCAACGAATGCGAGAAACACGCGGGTAAGCAGCCCGCTACTATGTTCCTGCAACCAATATTCACGCGCAGTCGCCTGCAAATGGCCAATGAAATAAACGAAAGCCATTACCACGATCGTGAAAATGTTTGTGGTGGCGAACGTAGAGACGAAAAGCGTCAGTGCGGCGAGCAAACATGCTTTCAAGTAAATGATGACGATTCCGGGAAGGATGTCGACGTTGAGGGCTGAAGATCGGATTGCGCGGAGCGCATCGGCGATCTGTTCCGGCGGTGCGCCTGCCATTTGCCTCAACGTGACGTGAATCACGGCTTGTTCGCGCAAGTACAATACCAGCAGAAACGCCGCGCTCATCACCAGCGTGCTGATTGCCAACAACAGAAGAACTCCCGTAATTTTCCCGAGGACATATTCGAAGCGCGGCACAGGCTTGGCCAGAATCGTGTAAACTGTTCGGTCTTCGATGTCCTGGGGAAGCAGTCGCGCAGTCGCAACGATTGCCAGCAGCGACGTAAAGATCGAGATCGCGCCGAGCGAAACGTCTTTCAGAATTTGAAATTCCTGCTGAAAAGAGAACTGCGCCATGAAGATCGAGCTGCCGATTAAGAGCAGCGCGAAAACAAGCAGCACATAAAAGACCTTCAGGCGGGTCAGTTCGGTGAGCGTGTTAAGCGTGATGGCAAGGATTCGCGAGAAAGAAAAAGGGCGGTGCGGCTTCGCCGCCGTTAAATCGTTGAATCGTTGAATAGTTGAAGCGTCTTCGATGTTAGTCATGTCTGCTTCGTCGGTCCTTCGTCATTTCTTGTCGCCTCCAGAAATAATCTCTCCAGTGTAGTCGTCGATTTTCGACGTTCGATCAGCTTTGCGTTTGAGCGGTTGATGACCGATTCGATTTCGTCTACGAGCTGGGCGGATGCGTCTGCGATGACCAGTTCGGTTTGATTTTCAATTGCGATCAATTCCTGAAGATGCCCTTCGCGTACCAGCACGCCGCCTGCGAGAATGCCGACGCGATCACAAATTTCCTGTGCCTGGGCTAGCAAATGCGAGGAAAGGAGCACCGTGATTCCTCGGCTTTTCAAGTTGAGAATCAAATCGCGAATCTCCCGTGAGCCTGCTGGATCGACACCTGCGGTCGGTTCATCCAGCACGACCAGTCTGGGGTCATGAATCAACGCCTGTGCAAGACCAATGCGCTGTAACATGCCCTTGGAATAGGTGCCCAGCCGCCGTTTGCGCGCTTTCGACAATCCAACGAGATCGAGCAATTCATTGACGCGTTCCCTTAACCGTGCGCCCCGCAACCCGCTAAGACGCCCAAAGAAACGCAGGGTTTCTTCTCCGGTCAGATATTTGTAGAAGTAGGGATTTTCCGGCAAAAACCCGACTGCTTCCCGGCTTTCCACGAGACGGCTATCCCGTCCAAAAATTTCCGTGCGGCCGCGCGTTGGGGAAACCAACCCCAGAATTATTTTGAGGGTTGTGCTTTTGCCGGAACCATTGGGCCCGAGCAATCCGTACACTTCGCCGGGTTCGATGCGAAGGTTGAGGCCCTTCACAGCAACAATTCCTCGAGTGGGATGCAAAGGAACGGAAAACGTTTTGGTTAATTCATGAACCGCAACTGCGGGGCTCGTCTCTGTGCGGCTGCGGTGCGGCACGTCAGTCATAGCGAATCTCAAAGCCGCGGGCGGTAACGGGTTTCTCCAATTTGTTTTCCGTTTGCTTATGAATCAGCGAGTGAAGCTCGCCTTGAGCGATGCAGTCAAGCAGCGCGCGCACTTCGTCGTCCTCTCCAGTAACCTGAAGTTCCACGCGCCCATCCGGCAGATTGCGAACCCAACCCGTGACGTCAAAGCCCTTTGCCGCATGACGCACGCTCCAGCGAAACCCAACGCCCTGCACATTTCCCTCATAGAAAACTTGGAGCGAAATCATGACCAACCCGTCATGTCGAGCGGAGTCGAGACATCCCGCCGCGACACCGCAAAGGTGATAATCACCGGATTCTCCGGCCCCGCTTCGCTCCGCTCAGAATGACACTAACAGCGCTCATTTGTACGAATAAACGAGGCAAAAGGTGCTTTGCTCACCTTCCATCAGATCGATCGAAACAAAGTACTGACCGCTGGTCGGCGGCGCAAAGCCAGCCGCAGCTTTTTCGCCGTTGTCGTAATTGTCAGTCGTCACCTGTTTTCCGGTCTCATCATAGACGCTTACCGCAATTTTTTTTGTCGGCGCCGTAGCGCTGGCAGAGAACCAATACTGGTTTCCTGCGTAAAGATTCACTGCGACCAGGGAGTGGTCGTGCGGTTTGACAGTCCCGCACCAATGCCCGTCGCGGATCTTGAAACCGTCGTTGGAAAATGCCGCAGCAACCTCGAGAGCGTCTTTGCGCGCCTGCACTTCGGCATCCGTGTCTCCGAGCGCGGTGGTGCCAATAGTCAGCACAACAATCAATAATGGAATCAGTAAACTCCGTTTCATTTTGGCGCTTCTTTGTTCTCTATTTGCTCCATTACCTTGCTGACCGCCTGGTTGACCTTCCGCACTTGTTCAACATCTGGTGTCTTGCCGTCGGGAAACGAAACCAGCTTTTCAATCTGGCCGAGCTCGTTACTGACATTTTTGACCAATGGCTCGTCGCGCAATTCAGAGGACATTTCGTTGATTTTTGACTGCATGAAATGAACAAGCGCCGGCTGTCGCAGAACTTTTGCGCTCTGTTCGTTATAGTTCTGGACGATCACCGACGTGACCACTTGCGTGCCTCGGATCCAACCGCCGAGCGTTACCAGAATTACCAGATCCTGATCGGCGTGCGATTGCATCGAGGATTTCACTTCGTTCTGCGTCGCTTCCAGTTCTTCCTGCAGCGTGTCCCATTCGTTGTTCTCGGCAAAGTCGTTGATGCTACTGCCGCGACCAAGCAGCTTTTCGCTGACGCCGAGCGCCTTGGCGAGTTTGATGATGTCTGACCCAATATTCTTGACCTGCTGACCATCCTTTGCTTCCACGGCGATAAAGCCATCAGCAATCAAACCGCCGAGGTTGAGGGCGATCTGTGCACGGTTGCTGTAGGTCACCGGCATTGGTCCACGATATTGGCCCGCCCAGTTTATCTTACCGGATTTTTCAAGCGCGGTGAAAAGTTCACCCGGCGTTGGAATAGTGATCGAATCGGTTCTGGCGGCTTTGGTCAGTTGGTCGGCGGGAATGCGCCCGGTCTCTGCGCCGACGGCAACCAAGATACTGCCCGCCAACACCATCACGCCTAATCCGGCCAAACGAATCATCGCTGAGATTATGCGTGTCCCAGCGAAATTGCCAATATGAATCTCGCTCGGCTTTCCAAGCTGCTTTTTGGTCTCTTTCGGCTGTCGCGAAGAAAACATGTGTGACAGAAGAATTGGCAGAGCCTGTTAGAACGTGATTTGCCTCGTATACGGAAAGCTGTTCTAGTCCGCGCAGAGAATATGGCAAGCACTACCATTAGCCGAATCCATGCGCGCGAGATTTTGGATTCCCGCGGCAATCCCACCGTTGAAGTGGATGTGCGCCTCGAAAGCGGACTGCGCGGTCGCGCTGCAGTGCCAAGTGGGGCAAGCACCGGCGAACATGAAGCATGGGAATTGCGCGATGGAAACAAGGGGCGGTTCGGCGGCAAAGGCGTTAAAAAAGCAGTGGCCAACGTTAGCGATAAGATCGCGCCGGCCCTCAAGGGATGGGACGCTTTGGACCAGGCGAAGATCGACAAGAAGCTGATCGAACTCGATGGCACGCCTAACAAGAAAAATCTGGGCGCAAACGCGCTGCTCGGTGTCTCACTGGCGGTAGCACACGCTGCAGCAGCCGCGGAAAAACTGCCGCTGTTTCGGTATCTCGGCGGATTTGAGGCCAGAGTTTTGCCAGTCCCGATGATGAACATCTTGAATGGAGGTGCGCACTCGGATGCGCCGATCGATTTTCAGGAATTCATGATTATGCCGCGCGGCGCTCCGAGTTTTTCGGAAGCGCTACGCTACGGCGTCGAGGTTTTCCATGCGCTCAAGTCTGTCCTGAAAGATCGAGGCCTTTCCACCGCAGTTGGCGATGAAGGGGGATTTGCGCCACATCTCAGTTCCGCTGAAGACGCTCTCGAATCGATTTCGACGGCTGTTGAGAAGGCAGGTTACAAGCTGGGCGAACAGATATTTATCGCCCTCGACCCAGCTGCCTCCGAATTCTACGACAGCAAAAACAAGGCCTACGTTTTCAAGAAATCGGATGGCTCGAAAAAAACCGCCGATGAATTGATTGAATACTATGCCGAGCTTTGTGCGCGGTTTCCGATCATTTCGATTGAGGACGGGTGCGCCGAAAATGATTGGGCCGGCTGGAAAAGGCTAACTGCAAAACTAGGCAAGAAGATCCAACTCGTCGGCGACGATCTCTTTGTGACGAATGTAAAATTTCTCGAGAAAGGAATCGCCGAGCACGTGGCGAATTCGATTTTGATCAAGGTGAATCAGATCGGCACGTTGACGGAAACGCTGGCAACGATCGATCTGGCAAAGAAGAATCACTATACAACCGTGATCAGTCATCGTTCCGGCGAAACGGAAGATGCCACGATCGCCGACATCGCGGTTGGCACGAACGCCGGTCAAATCAAAACCGGGTCGCTCTCGCGCAGCGACCGGATTGCCAAGTATAATCAGCTGTTGCGAATTGAAGAAGAACTTGGTGACAAAGCGGTGTACGGCGCTACAATGCCCTAAGTGGATCAGACTTACGCCGATTTCCGCGCGCGCCGTGAAGCTACCGTGTGGCAGCGACTGAACCGGACTCTCAAGGTACTGCTGGTCCTGGCGCTCTGGCTCATCATCGTGAGCTTGTTCGTTCCCCCCTACAAAAAACTAATGCAGAGCCGTGCGGAGATGGACAATCTGCAACAGCAAGTAAATGAGCAACAAAACCTGCTCGCACATCAGACCCGCGAGGTCAATCTGCTCAAGACGGACACAGCTTATTTGGAAACGGTCGCCCGCGATCGTCTCGATCTGATGAAAGAGGGCGAAACAATTTTCCGTCTCGAGACTGCGCGTGAAGCGAAGCCAAAGCCTGGGAATTCTACTCGCAAGTAGGGTAGCGGCGCTTGTGCGAAGCGCCTGTTTATTTCCAGCTTCGAGATCCTTGTTTTGGTTCGGTGCTTGACACAAGCACCGCTACAATATTTTGCACGCAGCGCAGCCTGGAGTATTTTTTGCAATGCCAACGGAAGTCTCCATCCCCGATGCTGAGGATTTGAAATCGCGTGTCCGCGAGCTGCGGAGGTTTCTTTGACGTCGAAAAGCTCCAAAAAAATCTAGCCACAATCGAGGGGCGTATGGCCGCGCCCGACTTCTGGTCGAATCGCGAGCGCGCCCAGGCGGATGTCGAGGAAGTTTCGCGGCTGCGCTCACTAATCAACCCGTTCCAACAGTTAGAACGCGAGATCGAGGACTTCGGCGCGTTACATGAGCTGGCTGCCGAAGAAAGCGATCCGACCGCTCGCGCAAATGCAGAAAGAGAGGTCGCGACGGAACACGATCGCCTAGCCCATAAGCTGGATGAATTCGAGCTGCGCCAGTTTCTTTCAGGTGAAAACGATCGCGCGAACGCGTTTCTCACGATTCACTCGGGCGCGGGCGGCACCGAGTCATGCGATTGGGCCGACATGTTGCTGCGGATGTACCAGCGCTGGATCGAACGAGGCGGTTTCAAATCTCAGACTGTGGACATTCAACAAGGCGAAGAAGTCGGCATCAAATCCGTGACTTTGCTGGTGACTGGCGAGTACGCCTATGGACACTTGCAGACCGAGCGCGGCGTGCATCGGCTGGTGCGTATCTCACCGTTCGACGCAAACAAGCGGCGTCATACCTCGTTCGCAAGCGTGGATATTGTTCCTGAAATTGCTGATACCGCTCCGATAGAAATCAATCCGGCCGACCTCGAGATCGACACATTTCGCAGTGGCGGGAAAGGCGGGCAGAACGTTAACAAGGTGGAAACTGCCGTGCGGATTTTGCATAAGCCAAGCGGGATCGTGGTCGCGTGCCAAGCCGAGCGCAGTCAGGGACGCAATCGCGAATTGGCCATGAAAATGTTGAAAGCCAAGCTTTACGAAATCGAGCAGGACAAGAAGCGCGCGGAAATCGATCGCCAATATGGAGAAAAGGGCGATATCGCCTGGGGCAGCCAAATTCGTTCCTACGTTTTTCAGCCGTATCAAATGGTGAAAGATCACCGCACTGGGTCGGAAACGAGCAACGTGCAAGCTGTGATGGATGGCGACATCGACATGTTCATCCAGGCAAAATTGCGCGGGGAAAAAGCAGTCAAGGGTGACAAAAGCGAAAACGAAATTTAAACGACGAAGAAACGTTCACTTTGGTTTGCGATTTTTCGTCTAATTCCCATTAAGTGACTACCCCGCGCAACACACCGCATGGCCTCGCTTCTTTGACTGAGCAGGAGCAAGAAGTCGTGTTTAGATGCCTACGAGCAGCTAGCGACGGCCCATTCTTTCCTGAGTCGGAGTTTCACACATTGTTCGGATTGCAGCGCGCAGAGGTTCGCGACATCGCAGCGGCGGCGCACACATCAACGACTCACGGGAGGATATCGCGCTAGCCATTAACAACGCGCCGGCAAATCTGCTCAGTTATCCGCACCATCAGGAGAGAGTATGGTCGCGGTTCATTTCGGTCTCAGAAAAAGAGATCGGTCGTGTGTTCAGTAAGTGGCGGGGCAATCAAATCACCTAATGAGCAGATGAACCAAGCGCTGCAGCCAAATACTCGGCGCTGTCAGTCCTTTTGTCATTCCGAGCGGAGTCGAGGAATCTCTAGATATTTCTGATCAGGCTGCAGTCGAAAACATCAAGAGATTGTCTCAACTTCGCTCGACATGACAAGTTAAGAGGAGCTTAACGGCTGTAACCGAAACCGTGGATCGAACCCGCCGCCGTTGTGTTTACGGCAGCAGGCAAGACAGGCGACTGCGCGGCGCATGCGGCGCACCCGCGGGAACTCCTGAAGACAATTTGGACAGCGATAGATGAACCGGGCGGTGTAGGTTCGCACGGGAAACGGCAGATTGTGACAGCGCTTCTCGTCGGCGATTCCCAAATCGAAACATGCCTGCCGCCACTCAGCGCCGTGAGGTGAAATCCTCCGTCGGCCAGCACGAAACTGGGCGAGAATATGTGCCAGCTCGTGCCGTAGGGTGCGATCGATTTCGGTGGGATGGTCAACAAGCTGCGGATTAAGCGAAATTAATTTCTCGCGATAATCAGCGCGCCCGGCGGCTGTTTTGAGTCGAGAATTCCATTCGACGCGAAGCTCGCTCGCGATCCGCGCCGCACCAAGTGAGCGCAACAACTCGCGTGCTGTTGTTTCGAGATCGAGGTTTTGCTCGGCATCGTTGTAGCCGGGGGCGGTGACCCCGGCATCTTGAAGTGCACCTAACCGGCCGGGATCAGCGATCCCGGCTACAATGCGAAACGCGAACTCGACTTGCCTAAGCAACGGCATACGCGCTCTTTCGCGTGTTCAGGCGATCAACAATTTTTCCCACCACATCTCCAGCCATTTTGATTTCGTCGGCCGTTGTCCATTTACCGAGTGAGAATCGAACTGCGGAACGCGCATGCTCCATCGGCAGACCCATGGCGAGCAAAACATGTGACGCAACGACCGATCCCACCATGCAGGCCGAGCCGCTAGATCCACAGACGCCTTCCAAATCGAGCGCAATCAGCAGCATTTCGGAATCGATTCCCAGTAGACTCACGTTCAGCGTGTTTCCCAGGCGCTGCGCATTCGCGCCGTTCTGTTTCGCATCCGGTACATTTTCTTCAATTCGCATCCACAGTTCGTCGCGCAATTTCTTCTCCCTCTCTTGTTCTTTCTCGCGCTCTTGACCGACCCATTCTGCCGCCGCTGCCATTCCCGCAATCGCGGCGACATTTTCCGTTCCGGGTCGTCGTTCGTTTTCGTGAGCGCCACCGAACATGATCGGCTGGATCGAGAGACCGCTGCGCAAGAAAAGAAACCCAGCGCCCTTTGGTCCGTAGAATTTGTGCGCTGCGAAACTGGCGGCATCGACTAACGATAAGTCGGTATCGATCTTGCCGAAGGATTGCACCAGATCGCTGTGCAGCAGGACCCCGTGCTCGCGACAGATGCTTGAAATCTCGCGCATCGGCTGAATTACACCGGTCTCGTTATTAGCAGTCATGATCGAAACAAGTCTGGTTTCCGGCTTGATCGCACCGGCAAGTTGATCAACGTCGATGATTCCATCGCGCGAAACATCCAGCCAGGTCACTTCAAAGCCTTCGCGCTTTTCCAAGTGTTCCACCGAATTAAGGACGGCGTGATGCTCGGCTTTGTTCGAGATGATGTGGCCACCGTTCGGGGACGTCCGGCGAGCCAGACCCAGCACGGCCAGATTGCACGACTCCGTTCCACCACCTGTGAAAATTAGTTCGTGCGATTTTACACGTAGCAATGCGGCCAGCTTGTCGCGCGCGTTATCGATGGCCGCGCGCGTTTCGCGACCAGCTGCGTGCACGCTCGATGGATTTCCGAAGTGCCGGTCCAGATACGGCAGCATCGCGCCACGTGCCGCGTCGCAAAGCGGCGTTGTCGCGTTGTAATCGAGGTAAATCATCGAGTCTTCCCTCTCCTCTTAATCTTGCTCTTACTCATGCTTATGCTCGCCATCACCGGCGCGCTCGGCGAGCGTGCCATAGCAACTGTAGCCGCGTCTCTGTGAGACGCGTGGCGCTCGCTTTCGAAACACGCAAGCGTTGCGCTTCGCAGAGCAAGCGGCTGGGGATTGGCGCGTATTCATTCGCGAAATTCATCGCGCGTTGTCGCCGATTTGTGTTTTCGCTTTGGCACGATTCGTAATTGTTTCTCTTCGTAGTAAACGAGTGAATCGGGCGGCACACTTTGAGTAAGGAAAGCGTTGCCGCCGATCGTCGATCGGGCGCCAATGACGGTTTCGCCGCCTAGAATCGTTGAACCCGGGTAAATGGTCACGTCATCTTCCACCGTGGGATGGCGTTTTCCGCCTTTTTTGATCTTGCCGTGTTCGTCCTTCTGAAAGCTACGGGCACCGAGCGTGACTGCATGATAAAGCTTAACTCGCGCGCCGATCTTTGTCGTTTCGCCGATGACCACGCCGGTGCCGTGGTCGATAAAAAAATGCGAACCGATTTCTGCACCCGGATGAATATCGATCCCAGTCCGGCTGTGTGCCCACTCGGTCATGATGCGCGGAATCAAGGGCACCTTATTGTAAAGCAGGTGCGCCATTCGATGAATGGCGATGGCTTCCAGCGAGGGATAAGCAAGGATAATTTCTTCATAGCTCATCGCAGCCGGATCTCCTTCGTATGCGGCATCGATGTCTGTCCAAAGAACACGGCGCACCAAGGGAAGTTCTTTCAAAAATGTACTCAAAACCTCTTCTGCTTTTGCTTCTGTTGTTTCGTCCGGCGGAATTTTGCCGAGGCTTCTGCAAATTTCTGTTTTCAATCGCGCGTGTAAATTTCTTATGCGAGTGCGGGTCGTGTCGGCGAGATCTTCCGAGCTCACCAGTGCTTCACTGCGAAAACCTGGAAACATCAGGCTCATCAATTCGGCGCACGCTGCCTCAATGGCGAGGCGCGAGGGAAGCGTGGCGGCGGCGTCGAGATAATTGATCCCGCCCGTTTCGCCGTAGGTCTGGAGCAGTTCGTTGACCGCGTCGCGGTTCGCTGAGTCCATCGCAGTAAATATGCGCCTCCTCGAAAAAAAAGCGAAAGTGTGGAAAGAAGTCATCCTCAGGGGACCACTCTGGTGCAGTGGAGCCGAAGGATCGCCTTCTCCATTGTGCAAAGGACTGAGCGCTACAGTAACTTCAAAGTCCAATGAGCGCGCGGTTGAGCGATTATGATTATGATTTGCCCCGGGAACTGATCGCACAGCGGCCAGCAGGACATCGCGACGATTCCCGAATGATGGTGCTGAATCGGGTCACGCAGACGATTGAGCATCGGAAGTTCCGCGAACTTAAAACATTTTTGCAGCAGGGTGATCTTTTGGTCTTGAACGACACGCGCGTGCTGCCCGCGCGACGTTTCTCCGACAACGGCGCGATTGAGTTTTTGTTTCTCGAGCGGCTTGGTCCCAGGCGATGGAGATGCTTCGTCACACCGGGACGCAAAATGCGTGTGAGCGCTACGGCGACAATCGATGGTGCGATGTTGTGCGTCGAAGCAATCACGCCTGATGGCGAGCGCATCGTTGTGTTAAATGCAGACATCGATCTTTATTCCGGCGGATTGATGCCGCTGCCTCCTTACATCCGACGGGAAAGCGAGCCCGAGGATCCAAGCCGATATCAGACTGTTTTTGCACACGCCCCCGGGGCGCTCGCGGCGCCAACGGCAGGTCTTCACTTCACGCCAGAGATCTTAAGCAAGATCCCCCACACGTTTGTGACGTTGCACGTTGGGACTGGTACATTTCTGCCCGTGCGCTCAGAGAACATCACCGAGCATCGCATGCATAGTGAGCGTTTTTCCATCTCAGCTTCGGCCGCAGGCAGAATCAACAGCGCCGGCAGGATCGTGGCCGTAGGGACGACCGTGGTCCGCGTATTGGAGTCGGCCGAGCGCACCGATGGAAATCTGGTCGCTCAGGAAGGCTCTACCGATATTTTCATTTATCCGCCATATCAGTTTCGGGCCGTCGATGTCCTTCTAACGAATTTTCATTTGCCGCGTTCGACTTTGCTCATGCTGGTGAGCGCGTTTGCTGGCCGCGAGTTTTTACTCAGCGCTTATCAGGAGGCGATCCGCGAAGGTTACCGTTTTTACAGCTACGGCGATTGCATGCTGATCCTGTAATCTTCCTCTTCCGCTTCCTCTGGATCTTCTTCGACAGAGAGACAAAAGAAGCAGAAGCCGAGGAAGAGGAAATTGCGACAAGGCAGATTGTGCTATTATCCGCTCCAAATGCCCGAGCAACCGAGAGGCGAATTGGTTATCCAAACGATTGCCATGCCTATGGACACTAATCCCAATGGCGACATTTTCGGTGGATGGGTTACCTCACAAATGGACTTGGGCAGCGGAATTCTTGCAGCGAAAACCGCGAAAGCGCGCGTTGTGACCGTTGCGATGGAAGGGATGTCGTTTCTTCAGCCAGTAAGGGTAGGGGATACCGTTCGATGTTATGCGCGGATAGAAAGGATCGGTCGAACCTCGATGACGATTCCGGTAGAGGTATGGGTAACGCGTTACATGACTGGCGAAGAGCTTCGCGTTACACACGGTGTCTTTACGTTCGTAGCTGTCGATGAATCCGGGAAACCAATTCCGGTAAAACGCGGGCAACTGTAGCGGCGCTCTACAAGCGCCGGAAATGTCGCACAAGTTTATAACTTGCGATCTTCGATGCGCAACTTGCAAAGTTGCGCCACTTTGATTTCGGCGGTTGCAGACCGCCCTACCGTAAATCGCACCTATGACGCCCTTCGCTTACCTTTTCGAACGCTTCCCCTCTTTCGGACAAACGTTTTGCTATCGCGAGGTTGCCGAGCTTGATCGACAAGGCGTTGCGGCCCCGATTTTCTCAATCCGGAATCCGAAAGATGAACCACCACAGGATTGGGACGCGCGCATCGTCGAGCGTGTGCATTACTTGCCTGAGGAAAAAGAACTTCTGGATGCTGTCCAGAGGGCTTCGAAAAAGGAAAGACTAACTCCAGAAATTATCGCTGCTCTCGATGAGTGGGCCCGTCGAACCGATTTTCTTCGCCTTTATCAAGCCGTGTACGTTGGGCTACGGCTAAAAGAAAAAGGGATCAGCCATGTTCATGCGCATTTTGCCGGCATGGCTGCGCGCACGGCTTTTTGGATCACCAAATTTTTTCCAATCACTTTCAGCTTCACCGCGCACGCCAACGATATCTTTGCGCCAAGGAAGTTTGAGATTGGTCTGGACAAACTTGTCGGGACAGCGCGTGTTGTCGTTACTGAAACTGATTACTCGGAGAAATTCCTCCGGGAACGTTTCCCAGAACGGGCCGATCGTATTCATCGCCTTTACAACGGCTTGAATCTCGCTGAATTCGGGCGCGCGACTTTTTCCTCTGATCCGCCATTAATCGTCGCGATTGGCCGTTTGATCGCCAAAAAAGGCTTTGCCGATTTAATTCGCGCCTGCGCATTGCTTGTTGAACGTGGAAGATTGTTTCGGTGCGAGATTTTCGGCGAAGGTCCGCTGGAGAATCAGTTACGCGCGCAGATCGAAGAGTTAGGATTGCAGGAGCGTATTCAGCTTCCGGGCCCCAAGCCGCAGCATGAACTGAGGGCACGTCTTGGTGCCGCGAGTGTTTTTGTGCTGCCGAGCGTACCCGAAATCGATGGTGGCATGGACAATTTACCCACGGTGATTATGGAAGCGATGGCGACCGGGTTGCCGGTTGTTTCAACCACGATTGGCGGGATTCCAGAAATGGTCGTTGAAAATGAAACGGGTTTCCTTGTGCAGCCAGATGATGCGGTGGCGCTCGCTGGAGCGATTGAAAAAGTAACTAACGATCGCTTGTTAGCGCAAAGGCTTGGTGAGGCGGGCTACGAACGTGCGCAAAACCTATTTTCGATTGAGAAGAACGTGCGCGAGTTTTGCGTGCTACTTGATACTGACACGCGCAATTAGCTCAAAGCCTGTTGTCATGTCGAGCGAAGTCGAGACATCTCTTACTATTTACTCTTGAATCCAGAGATTCCTCCACTTCGGTCGGAATGACAAAAGTGTACGTAAAGAATTGCCTTTCTTACAGCAAGTCGCGAACACGTTCCACCGCATGCAGGTAAACATGATGCGGCCCGCCGCGCATTAACTCTTCGCTCATCAGACTCACCGGGTCGTTCTTTTCTGCAGGCATCAATTGGGGCGTGCGTTTTCCGCCAGGCTTGCCGCGTGAAACTTCCAAGAGATCTCCGCATTCAGCGTGAGTGACCAGAAATTCTATGTCGGACGTTTGCATGGCGACTTCGCCAATTGGCTGCCCGAGCCGTTCGCGCAGTTCGACCTCGATCTTTCCGCCAGAGGAACTGGCGAATGAAAACTTATTAGGCACATTCGTTTTGTCACTTTGCCAGCTCAATTGTGCCGCAAGCCAGCCGGCAAAAAGCACAGCCGTCGATCGGAAGCCGGGCGCGAAATCAATTCTCAATTTGTTGATCTTGGCAAAATTGTGATGTGAGGCAGGATGATCGAAGAATTGCGCCAGCGCGAAACGGAAACTATCCAGGCGCGTCCAATTCAAGTCGCAAAGCACGATTCGCTGATTGGCTTCTTGTTCGGCGGACTCCAACAGACTCATTTGCGCGCGAAAATCTTCCCAGCCCTGGCTGTCGTAGATCACTCGATCGACCCATGCCCAAAGTTGAGGATCCATCGGTTCACGGAACTCCCGTTGCCACCAGAGGTAGAATGGCAGGTCGGAATCCAGGTGCGAAAAAACGATGCTTGGCAGCAAATCCGTACAACCGCCTTTGAGCAGAAATGAAATTTGTTCCGAGCAAACTTGCTTACTCCCGACTCCGCTAACATGGCAGTGCGCACTAATCCAGGCTTCTACATGGTTTTCTTTTGCGTCGCAATCGGCTTCGATGACGATGGCGCGACAGGCGTGGTTCTCAGTAATGTTTGCCATCAACTGGGTATTTTTGCTCAGCGAGCCCGCATCCTCGCTATAAACCGCAAGATTGACGAGTGAGGCGCGTGTCGCTGCGCTTTCGCTTTCCTGCCAGAGTTTTTTCAGCTCCTCGTCGATCTTACTGACCTCGACCGGAACGCCTAACGAGTATGTCTCGGCAACAGGAGGCATGGTTAGAGTCGTCTCCACGACCGCCCGTCACGAGCGAGTAAATCGTCCGCGGCTTCCGGGCCCCATGAACCGGCGGGATAAAAAAACAACTCGGGTGCGTTCTTCTTTGCGTGCCACGCTTCTTCAATGGGGTCGATGAAAGACCATGCTTCTTCGACTTCATCCCGGCGCGCAAACAGCGTGGCGTCGCCGCTCATCGCATCGAGCAGCAAACGTTCGTACGCTTCAGGACTCGCTTTCCCGAAAGAGGTTCCGTAATGAAAATCCATCTTCACCGGCTCGATGCGAAAGCTCGTGCCCGGCACCTTAGCGTGGATTCGCAGCGAAATTCCCTCGTCAGGTTGAATCCGAATCACGAGCACATTCAGGTCATGCGAGTCTTTGTTAAAGAGCACGGCCGGCGCTTTTTTAAAATGAATCGATATGTCCGTTGCTGATTTCGGGAGCCGTTTCCCGACGCGCATGTAAATCGGCACCTCCGCCCAGCGCCAGGTATCGATGTAAAGCCGCAACGCGACGAATGTTTCTGTTTGTGAATCCGGGTTGACGTTTTTCTCCTGGCGATAACCTACGACTGGCTCGCCATTAATGGCGCCTTTGGCGTATTGACCGCGCACAACTTCGGTGGCGATCGCATTATGCGACCATCGACGCAGCGATCGCACTACTTTGACTTTTTCATCGCGGATACTGTCGGCGCTCAGATCCGTTGGCGGTTCCATTGCCGTCAGGCATAGAAGCTGGAGTAAATGATTTTGCACCATATCGCGCAGGGCGCCTGCGGTTTCGTAGTAACCGGCACGACCTTCCACGCCGAGCGTTTCGGCCGCCGTGATTTGCACATGGTCGATGTAGTGCGTGTTCCAGAGCGGCGCGAAGATGGCGTTGGCAAACCGAAGCACAAGGATGTTCTGCGCGGTTTCCTTCCCCAGAAAATGATCGATTCGGTACGTTTGCTCTTCGGTAAAAGAATTTCGGACGACGCTATTGAGCTCGCGAGCTGACGCCAAATCGGAACCGAAAGGTTTTTCAATGATGACTCGTGCCCAGCTTCCCTTGCAGGTCTGGTTTAAGCCGGCGTTTTTCAGATTCTTGAGAATCGGCTCGAACTGATCGGGCGAAGCCGCAAAATAAAAAAGCCGGTTACCGCGGGTGCCATGACTTTTGTCGATTTCATCAAGGCGCTTGGCCAGGGCTTTGTAACCAGATTCGTCTTCGAACTCGCTTTGGTGATAAAAGATTGATTGCGCAAAGTTCTTCCAGATTTCATCGCGTACGCTTTGTCGCGAAAACTTGCGCGTAGCTTCTTCGAGATCGCTTCGGAATTCGTCATCTGTTTTTGGCCGGCGAGCGAAACCGACGATCTCCACAGCTGGGGGTAGTTCGCCGTCGGCGGCCAGGTTATACAATGCGGGGACCAGTTTGCGATGGGTGAGATCCCCTGTGGCGCCGAAGATTACAATCGTGCACGGCTGCGGAACGGCGCGCGCAGACAAACCTTCGCGCAGCGGGTTAGGTTCCGGTTGATCAGCAGCTCGGTTCATGTTGCCCACAGATTACACAGATTTCCGCAGATTGAATAACGCGAATCTGCTGTAGCGGCGGTCTGTGACCGCCGATCTAAATAATTTCGGCGCTCGTAGAGCACCGCTACCAGTCAATCAGTTGAAATCTGCAACGTCAATTTGCGCAATTGGGCGATGAGTTTTGCAAAAAACGTTCGTCGCGGCGCGAATATTTCACTGGCTCATTTTCACGCGCGTGCGGCTCGCATGTTGGGTTCGCCAGCCCCTCTTTCCAACGTTCCAAGTCGTCCTACGTACGAAATTTCACAATGAGGCCGCGAAGACGTTGCGGTCCAACATTTTCGCCTCAACATCAAGTTTTGCACCCCGTGCATGAAATTCCTGAGGCGTCTTCGGTGTCTTGCGATGGCCAACAATTTTCGACTTCATTTGGCATGTTAAATCGGCAACGGAAATCTCCTGGTTAAGTCGAGCACTTTCCGATGCACCTGCTCCAGTGCTTCCGCGTCGGTGCGATGAGCCAGCGCTTCAGCGAGGAGATCCGCGACCTCCAACATTTCCTCTTCTCTCATGCCGCGCGTTGTGACGGCAGGCGTACCGATGCGGATACCACCCGGCTTGAAGATTGGATAAGTATCGAAGGGGATCCCGTTCTTGTTTACGGTGATGCCGGCGCGATCGAGAACTTCCTGCGCCTCTTTGCCGTTAATTTCCTTCGGGCGAAGATCGACGAGCATCAAATGATTATCGGTGCCGCCGGAGACGATGCGGTAACCATGTTTGGCCAGGCCGGCAGCAAGCGCTTTGGCGTTCAGGACCACCTGCCGCTGATATTCGCGGAACTGCGGTTGGAGCGCTTCATGAAAGCAAACGGCTTTCGCTGCGATCACATGCATGAGCGGACCGCCCTGCACGCCGGGGAAAACAGTGGCATCGATCTGCTTGGCGAATTTCTCTTCGCACATGACGATACCGCCACGCGGTCCGCGCAGACTCTTGTGCGTAGTAGTGGTGACAAATTGCGCGTGCTGGATCGGACTGGGATGCTGGCCGCCGGCTACGAGGCCTGCGATGTGCGCCATGTCGACAAACAAAACTGCGCCTACCGAATCCGCGATTTGACGCAGTCGCGGAAAATCGATGATGCGCGGATATGCTGAGGCGCCGGCGGTGATCATTGCGGGACGCACCTCTTCGGCCTGCTTTTGCAACGCGTCGTAATCGATTTGCTCCGTCTTCTCGCTAACGCCGTACTGCGAGACAGCGTAAAATTTACCGGAGAAATTCGCGGGATGTCCGTGTGTCAGATGCCCGCCGTGCGCGAGATTCATGGCCAGAATCTTGTCGCCCGGTTTAAGCATGGCAAAATAGACCGCCATGTTCGCTTGCGCGCCGCTGTGCGGCTGCACATTCACGTGTTCGCAGCCAAACAACCGTTTCGCACGATCAATGGCCAGTTGCTCAGCGATGTCGACATTCTCACATCCGCCGTACCAGCGTTTCCGCGGATAACCCTCGGCATATTTATTTGTCAGCACGCTGCCCTGCGCTTCCATCACTGCGCGGCTGGTGAAATTTTCGGACGCAATCAATTCAATATTTTCGCGCTGGCGCTTTTCTTCGGCCATGATCGCATCGAAGATTTCCGGATCCACTTTGCGCAAAGCGTCGCCGTAACGGGGCTGAGGTTTTGACCCAGTCAATTCCATCTCGATGTGGTGAGGAAGATGGTCCATCGGACGAGAAGATAGCTCGCGTGCGCGCGTCGCACCAGGCCGCACCAGTTCGCCCTGTTCGACGAATGCGAGCACGCTGGGCAGGGCGTTCTGGATGATGCGAGCGCAATGTTCGTACACTTCGCGGCCAAGACCAATCGGGTCCGGGAGATCGCGCCACACCGTGGTCCCCGGCTCTTCAAATTCTCGGAGCAAAAAGGATTTTTCGGCGCCTGCAGGAAACAGGGTCTGAATTGTCTCCAAGTGCGCGCCGGTCATGGCAAAAATGTGTGTCGCCCGATCAACCAGGGCAGGGGTGAGCGGTTGACTGCGTATATTGCTAATATCCGTGCCTGCTTCCGCGCAGACTTCGACGGCGTAAAGACTTGGCGGTTGGCCACGTACTGCGTGCACTCCAGCCGAAACAACTTCGATGTCTTTTCGGTTGCCAAGCAGACGGCGAAAGAGCCCTTCGGCAATCGGGCTACGGCAGATATTACCTGTGCAGACAAAGAGGACGCTTTTCACAATTCGGAAAGCGCGAGCGAGCGCATTCCCAACCTAAAGTCGAACCGGTCCAAGTCAATTTCGAGGCGCCGAATCAAGGGGGGTAGGGCGCAACCGGCGGGCACTCCGAGAAACGTGTACGGACGGCCCGGCGGTCCGTCCCTACCACGTGAAAACCGCGTCGAGGGAGACTAATTACCCCCGAGGGAGTTGCAGCCTGAACTTGTGCCAAATGTACAAAACGAGAATCGCTCCGATGATCGATACAATTAATCCTCCAAGATGAAATTTGCCTCCGGCGCTCGGCGGGTAAAACAGGTGAGTCACAGCGCCGCCGATAATCGAGCCGACAATTCCGAGCACGATTGTCCACGTGATCGAAAGGTGCATGTGCATGAGCGCCTTAGCGACGCAACCCGCGAGGAAGCCGACAAAGATATACCAAATGAGATGAAGCATATTTTCGTTGTAACTTCTGCGATTTGGAAATTCAACCCATAGCGATAGCAAAATCGCCAATCGAAAGCGATGCAAAAGAAACGACGAATAACGAAAGAAACCCGAATGACAAATGACTAACGAATAAGAGCCCACTTCTTTTTTTTCGTTCGTTACTTCGTCATTCCTTCGACATTTGTCATTCGGAATTTCACCATTTCTCTCACTTGATGCTTCTCGCAGACGAAGCTTACCGCTATTATCTAACGACGGATGACCATCGACACGTTGCGCCATGTGCCGTTGTTCGAATCGCTCGATGACGAGGCGGCGAGAAAATTGTGTCAATTGCTGGAGAGCATCGACTGCAAAGAAAAGACGTGTTTGTTCCGCGCCGGTGATGATGGGAACGCCATGTATTTGATTGAGCGAGGTAAAGTCCGCATTTCTGTACAGGCTACCGATGGACATGAAATGACGCTCACGGAATTGGGCCGCGGCGACTTTTTCGGTGAGATGGCGCTGCTCGACGGACAGAAACGTTCAGCCGATGCGATAGTCTCCGAGGATGCACGACTCGCTGTGCTTTCGCGCGAGCATTTTCTTTCCTTCGTGCACAGCAGCCCCAACATCGCGCTGGAAATGCTCACCGCACTGGCCAATCGGTTGCGGAACACCGACGAACTGTTGCGTCGGAGCGCGACTCGCAACGTGAACGTTGAGGAAGCGGCCCAGTTTACTTTCGCAGACCGCGCGGCGGACATGATCGCGGAGTTTGGCGGCAGCTGGAAATTCATCATTGCTGCGGTGCTCTTTTTCAACGTGTGGGTATTGATTAACACCTTGCTGCTGGCCAATAACGGGTTTGATCCATACCCTTATCTGCTCCTGAGTACCGCGATCAACATGATTGCCGTTCTGCAAGCGCCGATCATTCTGATGTCGCAAAATCGGCAGTCTCATAAGGACCGGCTCCGCGCCGAGATCGATTATCAGATCAATCTTAGGAACGAACTCGCGTTGAATGAAATTATCGAACGCCTCAAAACGCTCGAGCGCGACTGCCTCAAGCTGACGTCGAGTAAACAGCCGGGCGATGAGAAGTGAAGAGCGAAACCGTGATTCTGTAGTAGGGGAAACGTTCCCCAGTTTGCCGCGTTCGCTGCTTTGACTATGATTAAACGTCCCTATGAAAAAGGTGGTAATACTCTTGCCCTTGGTTCCGGTGTTATTTCTTATATTACTTGGCTGTAGTTCGGGTCCGAGTCCCGAGCAGCAGGCTCGCGAGGCGGACCAGGAAAAAGAAGCACATCGCCAGCAGGCTGACTTTCGCAAAACCCTTCCTCCGGTAGCCAATCCCGGACAAGGTTGGTAACCGGGCTTATGGCCCTGAATGACGAATGCCGAATGACGCCCGAATGCTCAAAGGACGAGACGCGAAAGGTCCTCTTTGTCGTTTGTATTTTGTCATTCCTTCGTCATTAGGCATTCGTCATAAAAATGGTAATGCGCTCGCGCTGGAAGCGAATTCGATACCGCTTGGAGTGGGCCGGTCTTTCCCTGGCAACGAAATTAATTCCGTTATGCTCGCGAAAGGCCTGCTATCGCCTTGCCCAGCTTGCCGGAGCGTTGCTTGGCTTCCTTGATCGGCATCGATACCGCGTTGCGCTAAACAATCTGGAGGTCGCGTTTGGCGGGCAATTATCTGCCCGCCAGCGGCGCAAAATTGCGCGTGGATCGTTTCAACATTTCGCGCGAACCATGGTTGATTTGCTGTGGAGCCCGCGCCTGACGCCCCTGAATTTCCTTTGGTATATCGAGCTGCAGAACTTCGAAGAAACGATGCGCGATACCGGGCCGGAGCGCAGCGTGATCATTGCCTGCTATCACTACAGCAACTTCGAATGGCTTAGCTTGGCCTGCGGTTTTCTAGATCTGAAAGGTACCATCATCTCACAGGAATTTAAGAACGCTTCGCTGGATCCTATTTTTAGAAAGCTGCGCGAACAATCCGGGCACGAGCTTGTTCCGCGCGAGCGCGGAATCATGCGACTTTACAAGGTCTTGCGACGAAAAGGGCGCACGGCGTTATTGGTCGATCTCACCGTACCACCCAGTCAGGGCGCGGTAGCGATTGATTGTTTTGGATTAAAAACATGCGTGACTTCCGCGCATGCCTGGTTGAGCGAACGCACCGGCGTTCCCATCATTCCCGCGCATTGCGAACCGCTGCCGAACGGGCGCTACAGGCTTATCTTTCATCCCAAGATCAGCAACACAGTCGGGATGACTCATCAACAAATCGCGCAGGCATGTTGGGATTCGTTTGAACCGTACGTACGAAAGAACCCAGCGCCCTGGCTCTGGATGTATAAACATTGGCGCTACCTTCCTGCAAAGCCTGACCGGCTTTACCCATTCTATGCAAATTTCTACCGACCCTTCGAAGATATGCTCAACCGCGATAACAACAGTAAGTTTACAGAGGATAACGAAGAAAATGAAGACTGAGTTAACGATCGGGGCATTCACGGTTCCTTTGTTTATTCTTGTTAGTCTGTTTTAGCTTGCGGGTAGGAGCAGCCCCACTGTGTCAACTTGTAGCAACGATCAGTGATCTCAGCTCGAAAGGGTTTTCAAGAAAGGGCATCTACAATACCAACAATAGAATCAGTTTCCGGAGAACCTGAGCTTGTCGTGATATGTAATTCCTTAACGGCGGTTGAAGCCGCCGTTTCTTATCGAGGATGCGGACTACAACTTGATTCAGTCGTCTTCGCGGATTAAGCGTGTTCGCGTCATGTCCCGTTCGTCAGCATCATCCGGTAGTGAATTATTGCGCGCTCACTGCGCCGCGATTGCAAAGGAGGAGGAGATACTGCGTGAGGGCGGAGGCAAGGCTGGCCATGAACGTCAGCGAAAAATGAACAGGCTCCCTGTTCGCGAACGACTCGATCGCCTACTCGACAAAGAGTCGCCATTCTTCGAGATCGGTCTTTGGGCCGCCTACAAGATGTACGAACAATGGGGGAAGATCCCCGCGGCCGGAGTCGTCGCTGGCATTGGCAATGTGGAGGGCGTTCCGTGCATGATTATTGCCAACGACGCCACCGTAAAAGCCGGCGCCTTCTTTCCGCAAACGACCAAGAAAGTGATTCGCGCGCAGCGCATAGCCTTTGAATGCTCGTTACCCCTCATTTATCTGGTCGATTCTGCAGGCGTCTTCCTTCCGATGCAGGATGAAATTTTTCCGGACGAGGACGATTTCGGTCGCATCTTTCGCAATAACTCTGTTATTTCGGCGGCTGGCATCCCGCAATTCGCTGCAATCATGGGTAACTGTGTGGCTGGCGGCGCATATCTTCCTGTCCTTTGCGATAAAATTTTGATGACAAAAGGAAGCGGCTTGTACTTGGCCGGTCCTTCCCTGGTGAAGGCGGCGATTGGCCAGGTTGTCGATCAAGAAGATTTAGGCGGCGCCCAAATGCATGCCGAGATCAGCGGTACAGTGGACTTTTTTGAAAAGGATGATCCGTCCTGCCTCAAACGCCTTCGTTCACTCGTTAGGTTGCTGCCCGAAGCGAAAGAATCCAAAACGTCGAGGACGTCGAAGGAAACATTCAAACCGGCGAAAGATCCGGACACTGTTTATGATCTAATCAGCTTCGATGGCCAAAAGCAGTACGACACACGGGATCTACTGGCTACGGTCGTGGATGAAGACTCTGTCGATGAGTACAAGGCGGATTACGGCAAGACACTTGTAACTGCGTACGCGCGCGTCAGCGGGCGCCCGGTGGGAATTGTTGCGAACCAGCGATTGCAGGTCAGGACCAAAAAAGAGGGAATTCAAATGGGTGGCGTCATTTATTCCGATAGCGCAGATAAGGCAGCGCGTTTTATCATGGACTGCAATCAAACAGGTTTGCCCATTATCTTTTTCCAGGATGTTACTGGCTTCATGGTCGGCCGCGACGCGGAACAAAGTGGGATCATTCGCAGCGGCGCGAAGCTGGTGAACGCGGTTAGTAATTCCGTCGTGCCGAAGATTACGGTTGTTGTAGGCGGTTCATTTGGCGCTGGGAATTATGCGATGTGCGGCAAGGCGTACGATCCGCGGTTTATTGTTGCCTGGCCAACTGCGCGCTATGCCGTAATGGGCGCGGCCCAGGCGTCCGACACGGTGTTTGCGATTCTCGCCCGCGCCCGTGAGCGAGGCGACAAAAAAACGACACACGAAGAACTGGAAGAGCTCCGCATTAAAGTAAAGCAGAGTTATGAAGAGCAAACCGACATTCGCTACGGCGCATCACGCGGCTGGGTGGATGCGATTATTCAGCCGCACGAGACCCGCGATATTCTGATTCGTTTGTTGCAATACGTCACACGGCCGAAGCCCAGTGGAGCCTTTCATACTGGTGTTATCCAGGTTTAATTCGACATTCGTCATTCGGATTTCGACATTCACCTCATGCCCACCGTTCTTATCGAAAAGCAAACGCCGCAGATCACTGTCCTTACTCTCAATCGACCCGAACGCCGTAACGCGTTGACGATTGGGTTGCTTAGTGAACTCGTCGCCGCCATCAAAATCGCCTCGGATCAACCGCAGGAGCGCGTGATCATTTTGCGGGGAGCGGGCGCGGCATTTTGCACGGGACTGGATTTGAAGGAAGCGGCTGACCACACCAAGGCGCATGCGACCGCCGAGATGGTCGCGAACACGCTGGTAGCAATTAGCAAAACACGCCTCATCACAGTCGCTGCGGTGCATGGCGCGGCCGTGGCAGGAGGTGCGGGGATCATGTCGGCATGCGATTTTGTTGTTGCCGCACAAGGCACGAAAATCGGTTATCCGGAGGTGCGTCGTGGGCTCGTCGCTGGCTTGGTCATGACTTTCCTGCGACGGCAAGTCGGCGAACGAAACATGCGCGAGTTGTTGTTAGGCTCGGAGTTAATCAACGCCGATCGTGCAAAGGAAATCGGCCTTGTGAATCGTGTTGTTGCGCAGGCTGATTTGATGACTGAAGCGCAAAAGTTTGCGCAATCGGTTCTGCAAGGTGGTCCTGGCGCGCTGGCGCAAACGAAACAATTAATCGAAGAACTTTGGTCCAGCTCGGTGAAAGAAGATGTCGATGTTGCGCTAAAGTATCACATGCAGGCGCGCGAATCGAAAGAGGCGCGCGAAGGAATTGCCGCTTTTAACGAAAAGCGAAAACCAAACTGGATCGCGTAGCGAAGCATCTAACGAGAATAAGATCAGCAGCGGCTACCGGGAACGAGCGCAAATCGAAGCAGAAGTATTTTAGTCATCAGAAAACGTGATCGCACAGCGGGTCGCCGTTCGTTGCATTGTCTGGTTAGATGCGCGTGTGGCATATCCATGACCCTCGCATAAGAGGCTTCTTCTGAAAGCTAGTCAAAGTTGGCAACGGCGTGATTTATCTTAGAAAGGTTCAACACCTAAGCTTCATTTGTGAGCCGCCGCAGAATTGTGCGGTTCCAATGGCCACTGCGCGTGGCGAAAGAGGTATACCCATCGACCCTTTTCGATTTGTCGGTAGTCCGTCCAAATCACCGTTTTGCGGTCGGCAGTCCCATTCCTAAGTTTTCGCGTGTAGATCACTGTACCGACAGCAATCACGCCTTCACCAGCCGGGATGTAGGAAACGTCCTGAATATCGCCACGGATGGTTTCCAGCGTGTCAAACCAGGCCGCCCACTCGCGTCGGATGTTACTACGGCCTTTGGTTGGGTCACCAGTAGGGTCAATAAAAAAAGCGCCCGACGACTCAGAGAAAAGGCTTTCTACCAGGGCGGCATCCTTCAGCGCGTGCGCGTCCATTAAGCGCTGATCCAGCTCGCGATTAGCGGCAATAATCTTCTGGTCGAGCGTCGTATTTGTCTGCGCGTGCAAGGAATGGAGCCAGCAGGCATAGAGTACAAGCGCCAGTGTGAAACGCGAAATAGATCGAAAACTATTCATTTGTTATTTCTACCTCTACGGATGCAATTTGGAAAGCATCTAACGAGAAAGAGAATGGAGCCCGTGGGAAGCGGTGCGACATGGACGGGAAGCGCGTAGGGTGTTTTCGCGGAAAGAAAACATCATAAGCCACGGCTAACATTGAACAACAATACGGCGGGAGTGCGTGAGTGCGAAGACGTGAATCGCACTAGGGAAGCCAGGAGCCGAGACGAAGTCGAGGGTGCCGTGACAAACACACTAGACTTATATCGTAATGGGGTCAGCCTGCTCGCGAATTCTTTCGGAGTTGGCTTCATCGATTGGTTAGATGGTTCAACGTCGTCGCACAAAACGCCATGCACCCACTATGCCGCGGAAGATACCGAACAAGATCATCGCCGCGAATGCATATAGCGCGACGGTGGCCATGAGGCTCAACCCGAAGATCGTCAGCCCGTAGAACGACGAATGACGCGACTGATCGAAAAACAAAAGAAAAATGGACCCAGGGTAGAATAACAACTCCAAGGTGCCGACTGAGAAGGGGCGCCCGAGCAACAGCGTGCGAACTAGCAGGCTGATCGGAACGAGAACGCCGAGGACGGTGGCTACAGCTGTGACTCTTCGTAATGAGACACGCTTAACCATCTAACGAGAAAGAGAATGAAGCCCGCGGGAAACGGTGCGACATGGACGGGAAGCCCAAAGGGTGTTTTGTCGGAAAGAAAACATCATAAGCCACGACTATCGTTGCAAAACAATACGGCGAGAGTGCGTGAGCGCGAAGACGAGAATCGCATTAGGGAAGCCGGGAACCGAGACGAAGTCGAGGGTGTCGTGGCAAACACGCTGAACTTATTTCGGAATGAGGCCAGCCTGCTCGCGAATTCTTTCGGAGTTGGCTTCATCGACTGGTTAGGCTCCATCGCGAATAAGCCTTGCTGTGAAATGGTGCTTGCCACTCATCCCACTGCTGACGTGTGACAAGCGTGATGCCCCAAGGCGAAAGGACAAGAATGGGAGGAGTATCTTTGTGCTTCAGTTGCTTTATTTCTTTGCCACTGATCGCCGCAATCTGGCTGCCGCTAGTGTCCAAGAACTCCTCGCGGGAGCCCGGCCAATCTCCAAGACGTGGCAGTCTGCACTCGCCTGCCGCAAGCGTGAATCGCTCGTCGCGACCGTGCACGTGGTGGACGACTGTGACAGGCCGATGAAGCTGATTTACATAGCCATATCCGATCGGGTCGCACGCTGCGAGACCGAGTGTGGAAAACGCGAGCAGCGTCCGACTCTTCATGAGGTCTAACGAGAATTCGGCCCCAATTTATGGACCCTTCAAGAGAAACGTCCAATCTTATGGGTCTAATCCGGCTTGAGTCTAACTCGGGGGAAACGAAATCAGTGCCATGCCCACGGCAATAGGGAATAGCCGGTTCCCGGACAAACCGAAATTGCTGGTCGAGCGCAGTATAGTGAAAGCCAGGAGGCCTAGGCAGGCTGCGGCGGCGGAGCAACCGCTAATCCTGGCGAAGCCGAAGGGCCTTGATACTGAGCGCTGCCGAAGCCGAGAATAGGAATGAAAATGACTCCCAGTAACGCGAGGCCAATTCCGAAGCCGGCGCCCTTGCCGAAGCTCTTGGCCATATCGATGCAAAGGATAATTCCCACGATGATATTAACGAACGGGATGAGCATCAAAAGAATCCACCAGCCGGGTCGGCCGACGATCTTGCACCAAATATAGAGATTGTAGATGGGGATGATGCTGGCCCAACCAGGCTGGCCCGCTTTGGTGAATACTTTCCACATCGCCACGATCAGCAGCAGTGCGATGATCAGCCCGAAGATAATCGAAAGTGGGCTGGGAGGCTTGCCTTCAGTGCTGTATTCGACTTGCGCAAGCAAAGAAGCGTTGTGAAACAGGAGATTTTGGGTGAGTTGGATGAGAGTTGTCATATTAGTTAGGGAGTTGAAGGCACAGGTCTAACGGGCTGCGCCTTAATGAGCAAGCAAAATCTTTGAATCCTGGCTATGCAGGTTCCGCCAGGGAACCCAAAGGCATTCGGAGCCAGCGAATACGTCTAGTCGCCACCATCATCACCGCCATCATCTCCTCCGTCGTCGCCTCCGCCATCATCGTCGCCACCATTGTCGTCGGCGCCTTCATCGTTGCCATTATCGGCATCGCTCAGATCCTCAGCTTCATCGTCTGAGGCATCCTCCATGCTATCGTCATCGGCCGACGCCACCTCCTTATCCGTGTCTTCCTCAGCAGCTACTTCCTGTTCCTCTGCTTCGGACATGTCGAACGATTCGTGCTCGGCGTACGCTTCTTCCGAGTTGATTTCTTCTTCGGAGACCGATTCCGAAACGGTTACGTCCTCGCTGTGGTCGATGTCGATGGTGGTATCCACCAGCGCCCAGTCGTACGAGACGGAGCTCTCCCATTCATAGTAACTAGTCTCGTACGTGTGGACCCAATCTACCAGAACGAGATAATCGCCGCGCCAGGATTTATCGACGTAGTATTCGTAACCGCGAATGAGACCGATCTGAACATCGAGCAGGTAAAGCGTAGCGATATAGGTATCCAGAGTAACCGGCTCCTTAACGATGTGTTCGGCCTGTTTCTTCATCTCGCGCAGACCTTTCTCCAGTGCCTTATCCTTTTTAGCGTCTACATCCAACTTCGAGATCTTCGCCAACAGCTCTTTCTGCTGCGCTTTGATTTTGTCGAACTCCGCGTCTTCCTTTGCAGTTAGGTCGCCGCCTTTCTTCTTTCGTGCAGCCTCTTTCGAGAAATCGGTGCGTAATAGCGCGATGGCGTGGCCGAGCTTCTTGCCATTCTCAATCACCTCTTTGTTTTTCGAATCGGTCAGCTCCCAATCCACTTTCATCTGTTCTTCAGATTGGCGCGCTCCGGTAACGCCTTTGAAGAAGTCGTTGCTCTTCGCATTAAGTCCGGTCTTCGCGATTTTCAAATTTTTGGCAATAAGCTGGGTC